>RCUN01000188.1_pt1 | contig 56256 bp, 51 predicted proteins | sample 2166181 | NCBI WGS metagenome assembly RCUN01 (sample SAMN09932603, study PRJNA488358) | compost metagenome | feature: garden; material: soil; isolation source: compost soil in crotononitrile-enriched culture | place: Germany: Experimental Botanical Garden Goettingen | collected 2016-01-27 | reverse complement strand
GTTGCTTGCATGAGGCGCTGGGGCGCCCCATGCAACACGTAATTGGGACATAGCCTTTTTATACGTGCTGCAGGGACGTCGTGGGACTAGGCTTCCATCTCATTATCAGCCGATCAACTTGAGCCCCAGGATACCGCCGATGATCAGCAGCAGGCAAAGCACACGGGCCAGGGTGGCCGGCTCGTTGAACAGCCAGATCCCCATCAACACTGTGCCGACCGCGCCTATGCCGGTCCAGACCGCGTAGGCGGTGCCAAGGGGCAGTTGCTTGACCGCCATGGCGAGCAACAGCACGCTCACCCCCATGGCAGAGAGAGTCAGCAGGGTGGGGAGGGGACGGCTGAAACCGTCGGTGTACTTGAGGCCGATGGCCCAGGCGACCTCGAACAGGCCGGCCAACAGCAGGAGTAACCAAGGCATATGAGTATTCCAGGCGGGGCAGGGTCGTCCCTGTGAGTCAAGAAGGCCTTGGGGTCGTCCCCAGGGGGCAGTGGTTGCCAGTCGGGCATCATGATGCCTGACCGATGGGGAGTCCGCCAAGCACGGTGGCCCGAACCCCAGGGTTATTGCGGCAAATGACACAGAATATTGCGCAATTCGACTTGCGCCCGTCGCCACAATCCGTAATGTGGACAGACGCACTAATTACACATCATGCTTGTGGCCAATTTGTGAACGGACCCGCGTCCGGCAAGGGATCACGGCGTATGAGACTTCATTTTTACAGCAGCTATCCAGGGTAGGACATTATGAAAAAAGTTGGTTTGGTCGGTTGGCGTGGCATGGTAGGTTCGGTACTGATGAGCCGGATGCAGGAAGAGAAGGATTTTGCCCGCATTCAACCCACCTTCTTCACCACCTCCCAGGCCGGTGAGGCCGCCCCCAATTTCGGCGTCGATGCCGGCACCTTGCAGGACGCCTTTGATATCGAGGCGCTGGCCGCGCAGGAGATCATCATCACGGCTCAGGGTGGCGACTACACCAAGGATGTCTATCCCCGTCTGCTGGCCGCCGGCTGGCAGGGTTACTGGATTGATGCCGCCTCCTCCCTGCGTATGGAGAAGGACGCCGTCATCATCCTGGATCCGGTCAACGGCGACGTGATCGACGAGGCGCTGGACAAGGGGATCAAGACCTTCGTCGGCGGCAACTGCACCGTCAGTCTGATGCTGCTGGCCCTGGGTGGCCTGTTCAAGGCCGATCTGGTGGAGTGGGTGAGCGTGGCCACTTATCAGGCCGCATCGGGCGGTGGCGCGCGTCACATGCGCGAGCTGGTCACCCAGATGGGGCTGCTGCGCGACGAAGTGGCGGTAGAGCTGGCAGATCCTGCCTCCGCTATCCTCGACATCGAGCGCAAGATCACCGAGAAGACCCGCTCCGGCACCCTGCCGGTGGACAACTTCGGCGTGCCGCTGGCCGGTGGCCTCATCCCCTGGATCGACACCAAGCTCGACAACGGTCAGAGCCGCGAAGAGTGGAAGGGCCAGGCCGAGACCAACAAGATCCTCGGTATCGAGAACGCCGCCATTCCGGTGGATGGTCTGTGTGTGCGCATTGGTGCCCTGCGCTGCCACAGCCAGGCCTTCACCATCAAGCTGAAGAAAGATGTGCCGCTCCCCGAAATCGAGGCCCTGCTGGCCGCCCACAACGACTGGGTCAAGGTGATCCCCAACGATCGCGACATCACGGCCCGCGAGCTGACCCCGGCCGCCGTTACCGGCACCCTCAGCATTCCGGTAGGCCGTCTGCGCAAGCTCAACATGGGCCCGGAATACCTGGCGGCCTTCACCGTGGGTGACCAGCTGCTGTGGGGCGCCGCCGAGCCGCTGCGCCGCATGCTCAACATCCTGCTGGCGCGCTGACAGGGATAGCTCGCAAGAGCACACAATAAGGAAGGCCTGGCCTTTCTTATTGTGTCGACATATCGAGCGACATAAAAAACGGCATCCTTGCGGGATGCCGTTTTTCAATTTATCCAGTTTGACTCTTACATGTTCTGTGCTTCGTTTGGCACGATGACAGAGGCGTGATTTCCTTTCGGCCCCTGCTGCAGTTCGAAGTTGACTGCCTGACCCGCTTTCAAGGTCTTGTAACCTTCCATTTGAATCGTGGAGTAGTGAGCGAAGATGTCTTCACCACCGCCTTCCGGACAGATAAACCCAAATCCTTTTGCGTTGTTGAACCACTTGACTGTTCCGGTTGCCATACATCTACATCCTTTTATTGATTACCCTGAAGTCGTTGAGTAACCTGCGCCAGCCTTATATAACTAGAGCATCACCCCGTAGCAGACGGGCGCCGATTAGCAAGTAACCAATCTAGTCCAACTTTTAGGCGAGTCAAGAAGTTGTTAACAACCGATGTGATCTGGTTAACAAGTCTATTGACAATCTTGAGCGAGACGGTAGTAATCTAGAGGTACCAAAGCGCAACTATGAGCAAGCAGAAAGAACTCTTTGCTAATGAAGAGATTGCAGAAGCAGAGAAAACGAAGCTGCAACCGCCACCCATGTACAAGGTCGTCTTGAACAACGATGACTACACACCGATGGAGTTCGTGGTAGAGGTGCTGCAAAGGTTCTTTGGTATGGATCTGGAGAAGGCCACTCAGGTCATGCTGAGCGTGCATTATAGTGGTAAGGGAGTCTGCGGCACTTTTACCGCCGAGATTGCCGAGACCAAAGTGGTCCAGGTCAACACCTATTCACGTAACAACGAACATCCACTGCTATGTACCATGGAAAAGGCTTGAATCTGATGACTTGATGGCGATAACGACACCGCATTGTTGCTGTACTGAGGGGAGGTGCCTATGTTGAACAAAGATCTAGAAAAGACGCTGAACGAGGCTTTCAAACTGGCCCGTGACGAGCGCCACGAATTCATGACCGTCGAGCACCTGTTGTTAGCCCTGCTGGATAACAGCTCAGCCCATGAGGCGCTGAGTTCGTGTGGTGCGGATGTGGAGCAGATGCGCAAGGAAATTCGCGCCTTCATCAATCAAACGACCCCGCTCATCCCCCGCGATGACGAAGACAGAGAAACCCAACCGACCCTTGGCTTCCAGCGCGTGCTGCAACGTGCCGTGTTCCATGTCCAGTCGTCGGGCAATACCGAGGTGAGTGGTGCCAATGTGCTGGTCGCCATCTTCAGCGAGCAGGAGTCCCAGGCCGCTTACTTCCTGAAAAAAGCCGAGATAAGCCGGCTGGATGTGGTGAACTTCCTCTCCCACGGGGTGCGCAAAGACAGCAAGCCCGAGAGTGGCGGCAACAATGCCGAGTCCGATGACGAGGTCTCCTCCGCCCAGATCGAGAGCTTTGCCACCAACCTCAACCAGCTGGTACTGGAGGGGCGAATCGATCCGCTGATCGGTCGCGATCAGGAGCTGAGCCGCACCATTCAGGTGCTCTGCCGTCGCCGCAAGAACAATCCCTTGCTGGTGGGGGAGGCCGGTGTGGGCAAGACCGCCATCGCCGAGGGGCTCGCCTATCGTATCGTCAAGGGTGACGTGCCCGAGGTGATAGCAAACAGTACCATCTACTCCCTGGACATGGGTTCCCTGCTGGCAGGGACCAAGTACCGCGGTGACTTTGAGAAGCGTCTCAAGGTGCTGCTCAAGCAGATCGAGCGTCAGGAAGGGGCTATCCTCTTCATCGACGAGATCCACACCATTATTGGGGCGGGCGCAGCCTCCGGTGGTCAGCTGGATGCGGCCAACCTCATCAAGCCGCTGCTCTCCAATGGCCTGCTGCGCTGCGTGGGATCAACCACCTATCAGGAATATTCCCAGATCTTCGAGAAAGATCGGGCACTGGCGCGCCGCTTCCAGAAGATCGACATCGTCGAGCCGAGCATAGATGACACCACTCGCATCCTGATGGGGCTCAAGAGCCGTTATGAGGCGCACCATGGCGTGCGTTACACCGTCAAGGCCATCCGCGCCGCAGTCGAGCTCTCCGCCAAGTACATCAATGATCGACACCTGCCGGACAAGGCCATCGACGTGATCGACGAGGCGGGGGCGGGGCAACGTCTGTTGCCGGTCAGCAAGCGTAAAAAAGTGATCAATGTGCCGGAAATCGAGGCCATAGTCGCGAAGATTGCCCGCATCCCGGAGAAATCGGTCTCATCTTCCGACAAGGAGGTGCTGAAGAACCTGGAGCGCAACCTCAAGATGGTGGTGTTCGGCCAGGACAAGGCCATCACCGTATTGACCGACGCGATCCGGCTGTCGCGCTCCGGCCTTGGCAACGAGCGTCGCCCTGTGGGCTGCTTCCTGTTTGCCGGCCCGACCGGGGTGGGCAAGACCGAAGTCACCCAGCAGCTCGGCAAGGCGCTCGGGGTCGAGGTGCTGCGCTTTGACATGTCCGAATACATGGAGCGCCATACCGTCTCCCGCCTGATCGGGGCGCCTCCCGGCTATGTGGGCTTCGAGCAGGGTGGCTTGCTGACCGACTCGGTACTCAAGCATCCCCATTCGGTAGTGCTGCTGGACGAGATCGAGAAGGCGCACCCGGATGTCTTCAACCTGCTGCTGCAAGTGATGGACAACGGCACCCTGACGGACAACAACGGACGCAAGGCCGATTTTCGCAACGTGATCCTGGTGATGACTACCAACGCGGGCGTGCAGGAGACCCAACGCAAGTCCATTGGCTTCCAGCAGCAGGACATGAGCCACGATGCCATGGCGGTGATCAACAAGACGTTCAGTCCGGAGTTTCGCAACCGGCTCGATCACACCATCTGGTTCAACCATCTGGACATGACGGTGATCCACCAGGTCGTCGACAAGTTCATCGTCGAGCTGCAGGTACAGCTGGATGCCAAAGGGGTGTCACTGGAGGTATCTGAAGAGGCGCGCCACTGGTTGGCCGAGAAGGGTTATGATCGGGCAATGGGTGCAAGACCCATGGGACGGGTCATTCAGGAGCACCTCAAGAAGCCGTTGGCCAATGAGATCCTGTTCGGCTCACTGGTCGATGGCGGAATAGTGAGAGTGGAGCTGGTGAATAACAGCCTCAGCTTTGACTTCCAGGTCAATGTTGAAGCTGTCTCTCACTAAATGTGATTGAGGCCAGAAACGACAAAAAACCCCAACCGCGAGGCTGGGGTTTTTTGCTGAATTCCTGGCTTAGCGAGAGCGGAAAACAATACGTCCCTTGGAGAGATCGTACGGAGTCAGAGCCACCGTTACTTTGTCCCCAGTCAGGATACGGATGTAGTTTTTGCGCATCTTGCCGGAAATATGAGCGATAACCACGTGACCATTTTCCAGTTCCACACGGAACATGGTATTGGGCAAGGTTTCGAGAATGGTACCCTGCATCTCAATACTGTCTTCTTTAGCCATTGAATCCTCTTGATAAGCCACAACAAAAAACCGCTGGATCATGCCGGATTTAAGGCTATGTGTAAAGTTTACTCGGGCTTGGTGTCGATATTTTTCCATTCTCCCTGCACCAGCAGCTCGTGGGGCAGGTACTGGCGCTTGTAATTCATCTTGCGGCACGCCTCCACCAGATAGCCCAGATACAGCCAGCTGCGACCGGTGCGCCTGGCCAGTTCCAACTGGCTCAGAATGGCAAAGGTGCCCAGAGAGCGGTCGGCATAATCGGGATCGAAAAAGGTATACATGGCGCTCATGGAGTGGGGGAGCAGGTCCGTGGTGGCCACCCCGATGAGGCGTCCCTCCTTGCGTATCTCCATGTAGAGCGGTGGCATCCAGTCGCAGTGCAGGAATCCCTTGTACTGGGTGCGGCTCGGCGGGTACATGCTGCCATCGTGGTGGCGCTCGCGGATGTAGCGCTCATAGAGCTGGTAATACTCGGGTTTGTCGTCGTAGCTCAGCACCAGCTCGAGATCCCGGTTCAGCTGACGAACGCGTTTCTGGCCGCGGTTAGGCACGAAACGCTCGCTGTGGATGCGCAGTGACTGGCAGGCGCTGCAGGCCGGGCAATGGGGGCGATAGATGTCGTTGCCACTGCGCCTGAATCCCGCCGTCAGCAGTCGCTCGTAACCGGCAGCATTGAGCAGCTCATGATCCATCAGTACCAGCAACTGCTCCTGCTCATGGCCGAGGTAGCTGCACGGGTGTCTGGGGGTCAGGCCTACCTTGAGGATCACTTCTTCGGTCATAGGCTGATTCTCCTCTGCTGCCAGCAACCGTCTTGCAGTGGTTGCTTGATCAGGCTCGCCAATGTGGTCAGAAACCGGCTTCTTGGCCACTCCTGGACTCCCAGGGTGGCCAGGAAGTCGTTCTGCATCTGGCAGTCGATGAGGGCACCCCCATGGCGTGCGAAGTGGCGACAGAGCGCCACCATGGCCAGTTTGGCGCCGTTATCGATGCGGCTGAACATGGATTCACCGCAGAAGAGGCGGCCAAGGGAGAGCCCATAGAGCCCCGCCTGCAACTGACCATCCTGCCAGATCTCGACGGAGTGGGCATGGCCCAGGCGGTGCAACTGCCGATAGGCGTCGATCATGGGGGCGCTTATCCAGGTGCCGCTGGCGCTGCGACGGGGGGCGGCGCAGGCCGCTATCACCTTATCGAAGGCATGATCGATGGTAATGTCGAAGGGGGTGCGGCGCAGATACTTCTGCAGGCTGCGCCCTATGTGCAGCTCATCGGGCACTATCACCCCCCTGGGATCCGGCGACCACCACAGCAGCGGCTGATGTGGCTCATTCCACGGAAAGATCCCGCTGTGATAAGCTGCCAGCAAACGGGCAGGGGAGAGATCTCCCCCGATCGCCAGCAGGCCGTTGGGTTCTTCCAGCGCATGGCTGGGGGAGGGAAACCAGCACAGCTCATCATCCAGTTCGGTGAGATAGCGAGACATAAGACAGAGGTTCACAGATGAAGGCCATTATCCTGATAGTATCCAGCTTGCTGGGCTTTGTCACGGCGCCCGCCTGGGCTGCACCCTACGAGCGCAATACGGCTCGCCCCGTCGATCAGGTGGTGTTTGGCCAGGTGGACACGGTGCGCAACATCACCCAGCGCCAGGTGCTGGAATCCGAGCATACCGGTTGGAAAACCCTGGGTGGCGCCGTGTTGGGGGGGCTGCTTGGCAATCAGTTTGGCGGCGGCCATGGGCGGGAGATCGCCACCGCCGTGGGGGCACTGGCGGGGGCTGCTGCGGTGCAGCACTACCAGTCCGGTGGCAGCGTGGTGGAGAGCCAGCTGGTGGAGCTCTTGATCCGCAATGAACAGAACGGGCTCATCAACGTGATCCAGGACTACGATCCGACCATGGTGTTTGCGAGCGGAGACAAGGTGCGCATCCTCTATTTCAGCGATGGGGTGCGAGTCGACAAGACCTATTGAGGAAACCCGTGAGCGGGCAGGGGGCAATCAGGAGGGGGAATAACCCGGCGGCCACGAGGGGCGCCGGGCGGTACTACACGGAGTGTCTCTTTCGAAACTCGTTCAGGCGTCCTGGCAGACTATTTTGTCGCGACCTGTGTTCTTTGCCTGATACAGCTGGCGATCTGCCTCACTCAGCGCCTCGTCCATGGAGAGCCGCCCGACCTTGATGACGCCAAAGCTGGCGCGCACAAAGAGCGGTACTTCCCGTGACAGCGGCTGCTGACGCAGCTGTTGCCGCAGCCCTTCCAGCCGCTTGAGCAGCACGGGAACCGGACAGTGGGGCACCATCAGGGCAAATTCCTCGCCACCGAAACGGGCTATCATGGCATCCGGGAAGAACTGGGTGAGCAGCCGGGTCAGGTGGCAGAGCAGCTCATCGCCGATGGCATGGCCCCAGTGATCGTTGACCTGCTTGAAATGATCCACATCGAGCACGCACAGGGCGAGCTGCGCCTGCTGACGCTGATGCTCCTCGAACCACTTCTGCCCCTCGTTGAACCAGTAACGCCGGTTGTAGAGCCCGGTCAGGTAGTCGCGGTTGGCCGATTCCTGGATGTTGTTGAACTGCTCGAGCGCCTCCAGATTGTGGCTGACCCGGCACTGCAGCTCCTCGGGCTCGAACGGCTGGTTGAGAAAGTCGTTCGCCCCCTGCTTGAGGTAGCGGGCAGAGAGGCCGTGCTTGTCCGACACCGAGATGCCGATGATGGCGAGCTGCTGCTTGCTGTAACGCTCACGCAGCATCCGCACCAGGCTGATGCCGTCGATTTCCGGCATGTAGTAATCCACCAGCATCAGGCGAATGGCCGGGTGCTGCTCGAGCAGGGCCAGAGCATCCCGGGCGCAGGTTGCCTCGTGCACCAGCAGCAGCTGTTTGCGCAACTGGGCAGCGGTGCGATGGCGGGAGGTGCGCGAGTCATCCACCACCAGCACCTCGATAGCCTGATTGAGGTAGAGGCGGTGCACCAGGCTGACGGCGTATTGCAGGGAGTGGCGTGAATCCTTCATCACGTAATCCAGCACACCGGCCTCCAGCCAGGCTTCCCGTTTCTCCTCGCTGATGTCGGCGGTGAGGATCACCACGGGCAGACCACGTTCCAGCAGCACGTTGACGGCTTCTCCGCTCGGGGCATCCGGCAGGGTGAGATCCACCAGGGCGACCACGTACTCTTCGCCCTGACAGTCGCGGGCGCCTTCAAGGGTATCGAACGCATCAATCTCCAGCCCGGTTTGTTGCGAAATGGCCTGAGTCAACATGCGGCGAATCGTCAGGCTGTCTTCCACAATCAATATTTTCCGTTTCATCCGGCTCCTTAAAAGAAAAGGGCATGCCACTTGGCATGCCCTTTATATCCTTGTGCTTATTGTGCGTCCAGATATCGCTCGGCATCCAGGGCTGCCATGCAGCCGGTACCGGCTGAGGTGATCGCCTGACGGTAGACGTGGTCGGCCACGTCGCCGGCGGCAAACACGCCCGGGATGCTGGTCTGGGTCGCGAACCCTTCCAGGCCGCCACGCACCTTGAGGTAGCCGTTTTCCATCGCCAGCTGGCCTTCGAAGATCTGGGTGTTGGGCTGATGACCGATGGCGATGAAGACCCCCATCAGCGGCAGCTCGGAGGTGGTGTCGTCCCGGGTGCTGCGCAGGCGCACGCCGGTCACGCCCATGTTGTCACCCAGCACCTCGTCCAAGGTCTGGTGAGTGTGCAGCACTATGTTGCCGCTCTCGACCTTGTCATTGAGGCGCTTGATCAGGATCTTCTCGGCGCGGAACTCGTCGCGGCGGTGGATGAGATGCACCTTCTTTGCGATGTTGGCCAGATAGAGCGCCTCTTCCACGGCGGTGTTGCCGCCGCCGACCACGGCCACTTCCTGGTTGCGATAGAAGAAGCCGTCACAGGTGGCACAGGCGGAGACGCCACGGCCCTTGAAGGCCTCTTCGGAAGGCAGGCCCAGGTACTTGGCGGAGGCGCCGGTGGCGATGATCAGCGCGTCGCAGCTGTATTCACCGTTGTCACCCTTGAGGCGGAACGGGCGCTGGGTCAGCTCCACTTCATTGATGTGATCAAACAGAATGCGGGTATCGAATTTTTCCGCATGCTCTTTCATGCGCTCCATCAGGGCCGGGCCGGTCAGCCCTTCCGCGTCCCCTGGCCAGTTTTCCACCTCTGTGGTGGTGGTCAGCTGACCACCTTGCTGCATGCCGGTGATGAGCAGGGGATTGAGGTTGGCGCGGGCGGCGTAGACGGCGGCGGTATAACCCGCCGGGCCGGAGCCCAGGATCAGCAGTTTGCTATGAATGACTTGGCTCATGATGTGATTTCCGAGACGTGATGAGTTTGCGCGATTGTAGGTAATTCGTGATCCGGGGTCAAAGGCCAGGGCATCGATTGTGGCAATCGCCAAAGAGAGGAAAGGATGGCTGGATTTGAGCCATAAAAAAACCGCCCATCGCGGGCGGATTTTCACTCATCGACGCTCCCTGGCGGGGGCGGGATCAGTTCAGCAGGGTCAGGGGATCCGTGTAGGCCAGGTTGTGCGCCACGGCGACCTCCTTGCAAGTGATCTTGCCCGCCATCACGTTCAGGCCGTGCAACAGGTGGGGATCACTGAGCAGTGCACCGCGATAGCCCTGTTCCGCCAGCTTGATGATGAAGGGCAGGGTGGCGTTGTTGAGGGCCACGGTGGAGGTGCGGGCCACGGCGCCCGGCATGTTGGCTACGCAGTAGTGCACCACCTCGTCGACGATGAAGGTGGGATCTTCGTGGGTGGTGGCGTGAGAGGTCTCGACGCAGCCGCCCTGATCGATGGCCACATCCACGATGGCGGAGCCCGGCTTCATGCGCGCAATGTGGTCACGGCTGACAAGTTTTGGCGCAGTGGCGCCCGGTACCAGCACGCCGCCGATGACCAGATCCGCCGCCAGCAGGTGGCGCTCCAGAGTCTCGCGATTGGAGTAAATCACCTTGGCCGCCCCCTGGAACTCGCTGTCGAGACGACGCAAGGTGTCGATGTTGTTGTCGAGTATGGTCACGTCGGCACGCAGGCCGATGGCCATGCGGGCCGCGTTGGAACCGACCACACCGCCGCCGATGATCACCACCTTGGCCGGTTCGACGCCGGGTACGCCGCCGAGCAGCACACCGCTACCGCCGCGGGATTTTTCCAGCGCCTGGGCACCGGCCTGAATAGACATGCGTCCGGCCACTTCCGACATGGGGGCCAGCAGGGGCAGGCCGCTACGGCCATCGGTGACGGTCTCGTAGGCGATGCAGACGGCGCCGCTGTCGACCAGCTCCCGGGTCTGGGCCAGGTCTGGCGCCAAGTGCAGGTAGGTAAAGAGGGTCTGGTCCGGGCGCAGCATGGCGCGCTCGACCGCCTGGGGCTCCTTGACCTTGACGATCATCTCCGCCTTGGCGAAAACGTCTGCCGCGGAGGCCAGAATTTCGGCTCCGGCAGCCAGATAATCTGCGTCACTGAAGCCAATGCCATTTCCTGCGCCGCTTTGGACGAAAACGGTATGGTTTCGTGCTGTCAGTTCACGTACACTGGCCGGAACCATGCCTACGCGATATTCATGGTTTTTTATTTCCTTAGGTACACCGATAATCATGCTATCCCTCGTCTATCGATTGGTGGTTTATGTTGCCCAGATGTTAAGCAACATTTGCGCCTAGTATATTCAGGTATTGACAGGATTTGTGACCATTATTATAAAATGACTGGTGATTCTTACCAAAAAATAGCCAAAGGATGGAATTAAATGATGGAAGCTAAGAGTCGGCTAAAGGATTTGGACAGGATTGACCGCAACATTCTGAATGAACTGCAAAAGGATGGCAGGATTTCGAACGTTGAGTTGTCCAAACGAGTTGGCCTGAGTCCCACACCGTGTCTGGAACGGGTTCGTCGCCTCGAGCGTCAAGGCTATATCGAAGGATATGCCGCTATTCTGAACCCTCATTATCTGGATGCGTCTCTGCTGGTGTTCGTGGAAATTACCCTCAATCGTGGCGCCCCCGACGTGTTCGAACAGTTCAACAAGGCTGTTCAGGTGCTCGAAGAGATCCAGGAGTGCCATCTGGTGTCCGGTGATTTCGACTATCTGCTCAAGACCCGCGTCAGCGACATGTCGGCCTACCGCCGCCTGCTGGGGGAAACCCTGCTGCGTCTGCCCGGCGTCAATGACACTCGCACCTATGTGGTGATGGAAGAGGTCAAGCAGAGCAGTCGTCTGGTGATCAGCACCCGATAAGCGGGATTGTGCTGTGACTTGCATGCACCACGACGAGTCACGATAGTCAGAAACGAGCGGCCGGTCCGCTCGTTTCTTCTTATTACTGTATTCATGGCCCCGCCCTCAGGCACTGGCTGACAATCGGTGGGCTTTTCAGGGATACTAGGCCCCCTATCCCCGCATTACATGTTTTCAGAAAGGAGCCGGAGTTTGGCCGATAAAAAGCTGTTTACTCCTTTGTCAGGTACGCAACGGATCTTCGAGGCCGTCTTGATCGCCATCACGCTGATGGCTGCCTATCTCTTGCTTGCCCTGTTGACCTACCATCCCGCCGATCCCGGTTGGTCCCAGACCTCCTGGCAGGGAGAGGTGAAGAACCTGGCGGGCAGCGCCGGTGCCTGGCTCGCCGACATCACCATGTTCACCTTCGGGGCCTTCTCCTATCTGGTGCCTCCTCTGGTGGTGCTGCTCGGCTGGAGCCTGTTCTGGCGCCCGAGCCGGCTGCTGGAGGTGGACTATCTCACCCTGTCGGTGCGTATCATCGGCTTCGTGCTGACGGTGCTCGGCATGTCGGCCATTGCCAGCATGAACTTCAATGACTTGCAGAATTTCTCAGCAGGCGGCCTGGTGGGAGACGTGATCGCGTCCGCCGTGGTGCCCCTGTTTGGCGGGGTCGGGGCCAACCTGATGCTGCTCTGCTTCGTGGCCACCGGCATCACCCTGTTCACCGGCTGGTCCTGGCTCACCATAGTCGAGCGGATCGGTGCCACCTGCACCGGCAGCGTCAGCGCCATCTACCATTTCCCGACGACCCTGGGTCGCTGGCTGACCGGCGGCTGGCGCCAGCCCCGTTTTGAGGGGCCGGATCCCCTGCTGGAAGGGGGCGTGGGAGCCCTGGATCTCGACGAGGAAGAGGACGAGCCCCATAGCAGCTGGACGCGCAACCCCAAGGCCAAGGGGAGCCAGAAGTCAAAATCTGACGAATGGCTGCCGGAACTCGATGAGGATACCTTCCAGTTCGATCCGCAATTCGATGATGAAGAGGACGAGCCGGCGCCCGTGGCCAGACCCAAGCGCGCCGCCGTTGCCCATGCCCGCCGTCAGCCGGCCCTGGCCGATGACGGGGATGACGAGCTCGATCTGCCCTGGGCGGAAGGGGAGGAGGCAGCCGCCGCCCCTGCGGTCGCCGCACCGGTCAAGCCCAAGCGTCGCCCCCAGCCCGCCATGGCGCCGCTGCCGAGCATAGATCTGCTGGACAGGCCGCCCGCCAAGACCCAGATGATGAGCAAGGACGAGCTGGACCGCATGGGCCGGCTGGTGGAGGCGAAACTCGCCGACTACAACGTGCAGGCCAAGGTGGTCGGCGTCTATCCGGGCCCTGTGATCACCCGCTTCGAGCTGGATCTGGCACCGGGCATGAAGGCGAGCAAGATAACCAACCTGTCGCGGGACTTGGCCCGCTCCCTCTCCGCCAGCAGCGTGCGGGTGGTGGAGGTGATCCCGGGCAAGACCTTCGTCGGCATCGAGCTGCCCAACCGGGTACGCCAGACCGTCTACCTGCGGGAGACCCTGGACTGCGAGGCCTTCTCGGGCAGCCACAACCCGCTCACCATGGGGCTGGGGCAGGACATCGCGGGGGAACCCGTGGTGGTCAACCTCGCCAAGATGCCCCACCTGCTGGTGGCCGGTACCACCGGCTCGGGCAAGTCGGTGGGGGTCAACACCATGATCATCTCCATGCTCTACAAGTCATCCCCCGATGATCTGCGCTTCATCATGATCGACCCCAAAATGCTGGAGCTCTCGGTCTACGAAGGTATCCCCCATCTGCTGACCGAGGTGGTCACCGACATGAAGGATGCCGCCAACGCCCTGCGCTGGTGTGTAGGAGAGATGGAGCGTCGCTACAAGCTGATGTCCGCGGTCGGGGTGCGCAACCTCAAGGGTTACAACGACAAGGTGCTGGCCGCGGCCGCCGAGGGCGAGCCCCTGCGGGATCCCCTGTGGCGTCCGGGTGACTCCATGGATCAGATGCCGCCTGAGCTCGAGAAGCTGCCCCACATAGTCGTGGTGGTGGACGAGTTCGCCGACATGATGATGATCGTCGGCAAGAAGGTGGAAGAGCTCATCGCCCGTATCGCCCAGAAGGCGCGGGCGGCCGGTATTCACCTGATTCTGGCGACCCAGCGCCCCTCTGTGGATGTCATTACCGGCCTCATCAAGGCCAACATCCCGACCCGGATCTCCTTCCAGGTGTCGAGCAAGATCGACTCCCGTACCATCCTGGATCAGGGCGGCGCCGAATCCCTGCTCGGCATGGGGGACATGCTCTACATGCCGGCCGGTACCTCGAACCCGACCCGGGTCCACGGCGCCTTCGTCGATGACCACGAGGTGCACAAGGTGGTGGCGGACTGGAAACTGCGCGGCGAGCCGAACTACATCGAGGAGATCCTCTCCGGTGAGTCGGACGGCGAGGGCGGTGGCGGCGAGTACGGCGGCGGTGGTGACGAGGAGCTGGATCCCCTGTTCGACGAGGCGGTGGCCTTCGTGGTGGAATCCCGCCGTGGCTCGACCTCCAGCGTGCAGCGCAAGTTCAAGATTGGTTACAACCGGGCGGCCCGTCTCATCGAGCAGATGGAAAACCAGGGCATCGTCAGCTCTCCGGGGGGCAACGGCCAGCGCGACGTGCTGGCACCGCCCCCGGTGCGGGACTGAGTCTCACCCTTTCACTAATTTCCTGGCCATGCCCAACGCGGCGTGGCCTTTTATCGAGAGCCTCATTATGAAGAGCGTGATGAAAAAACAACTGTTGATGGGAACAGTGCTGCTGGTCGCCAGCAGCCAGGTGTGGGCCGATGCGGCCAGCGACCTCAAGCAGAAGCTGACGGGCGTCAGCCTGTTCTCGGCCAAGTTTGCCCAGACCGTCTATGACAGCAAGGGCAAGGAGCTGCAGAAGGCGAGTGGCGATCTGCTGGTGCAGCGCCCGAACCGCTTCAACTGGCACACCACTGCCCCGGACGAGAGCCTGATAGTGGCGGACGGCAAGGATGTGTGGGTCTATGACCCCTTCGTCGAGCAGGTCACCGCCCTCAAGATGAAGGATGCGGTGCTCAACACCCCCTTCGTGCTGATCGCCGGCAACGATGTCGGGCTCTGGAAGAACTACGACGTGACCCAGCAGGGGGACGTCTACACAGTCACCAGCCGCAACAAGGACGAGCTTATTGCCTCCTTTCGCATCACCTTCGATCGTCAGAACAACATCAGCCGGTTCGACGTGAAAGAGGCCCAGGGGCAGTGGAGCGAATTCACCTTGAGCAGCTTCAACCGCAAGCCGGTGCTCAAGGGCAACGAGTTCGTGTTCAAGATACCCAAGGGGGTCGCACTGGACGATCAGCGCTGATGAGCAGGCGGTCGTTGGATTTCTCGTCAGCCCGTCTGTCAACGGCGACGGGCGTGACGCTGGGGGTCAATACAGATGAGTAACCTCTTATTGGATTTCTCGTCGGACCGTTTTTCCATGGCGGTATGCGTGATACTGAACGGTCAATACAGATGAGCAACTTGTCGCTGGATTTCTCGTCGGACTTTCGTCCGCTGGCGGCCAGGATGCGGCCGCAGAACCTGGATCAGTACATAGGCCAGCAGCACATCCTGGGGGCTGACAAGCCCCTGCGCAAGGCGATCCTGGCGGGGCACTGCCACTCCATGATCCTGTGGGGACCGCCCGGCACCGGCAAGACCACGCTGGCCGAGCTGATGGCCCACTACTGCCAGGCCGAGGTGGAGCGGCTCTCCGCGGTCACCTCCGGCATCAAGGAGATCCGCGCCGCCATCGACAAGGCGAAGGAGAACAGCTGGCGCGGGGTGCGTACCATCCTCTTCGTGGACGAGGTGCACCGCTTCAACAAGAGCCAGCAGGATGTGTTCCTGCCCCACATCGAAGACGGCACCATCACCTTCATCGGCGCCACCACCGAAAATCCCTCGTTCGAACTCAACAACGCACTGCTCTCCCGGGCCCGGGTCTACCTGCTCAAACGGCTGGAGGAGGAGGACATCCTCGCCATGCTCGATCAGGCGATGACAGACCCCCGTGGCCTCAACGATCCGAGCCTCACCTTTGCCCCCGGCGTCAAAGCGGCGCTGGCCAAAGCCGTGGATGGGGACGGGCGCAAGTCCCTCAACTACCTGGAGCTCCTGGCCGACATGGCCGAGAGTAATGGGGCAGGGGAGAGGGTGATCGACAGCGCCCTGCTCGCCGCCGTGGTGGGGGAGCACGTGGCGCGCTTCGACAAGGGCGGGGATCACTTCTACGACCTCATCTCGGCGGTGCACAAGTCCATTCGCGGCTCGGCGCCGGATGCGGCGCTCTACTGGTATGCCCGCATGGTGAGTGCCGGTTGCGATCCCCTCTACATCGCCCGCCGCTTGCTGGCCATTGCCTCGGAAGACGTGGGCAACGCCGATCCCCGTGCCATGCAGGTGGCGCTGTCGGCCTGGGACTGCTTCCATCGCATAGGCCCGGCGGAAGGGGAGCGGGCCATCGCCCAGGCCATCGTCTACCTCGCCTGCGCCCCCAAGAGCAATGCGGTCTACACCGCCTGGAAGGCGGCGCTCAATGACGCCAAAAACCTGCCGGACTTCGAGGTGCCGCCGCACCTGCGCAACGCCCCCACCAAGCTGATGAGCGAGCTCGGCTATGGCGCCGAGTACCGCTACGCCCACGACGAGCCCGGCGCCTATGCCGCCGGCGAGGAGTACTTCCCCCCCGAGCTGGCCGGCAAGCACTACTACCAGCCCACCGATCGGGGCCTCGAGAAGCAGATCGCCCAGAAGCTCGACTACCTGCGCGAGCTGGACCGGCAGAGCCCGCGTCAAAGAGACAAGTAAAGGCACGTTGTCCGGGCAGCATGGCGATCCCTCGGATCGGCGAAGATAAGCCTGCCGATGCCGTCAAACTTGGCAAAAACGACAGCAATACGCCCTGTTCGGGCGGGGGGGCGGTCTGCTACACTGCCCCTCTGACCCCGCTTGTCTTGGCCTTACACCATCTTCTTGATTTAGAAGGCCCGATTCCGAAGACATAGGGGTGCGCCAACCGATGTTAACTTCCGGATCTGTTTTCTCGCCAGGGCGGATGACCCAGGCCCAGATCCCATTAAAAAAAGTAGGTAAACCATGCTGGATCCCAAATATCTGCGCAGCGATATCGAAGAAGCTGCCGCTCGTCTGGCGACACGTGGCTACGCGCTGGACGTAGCGGCTGTCAATGCTCTGGAAGAGAAACGCAAGGATCTGCAGTCCCGTACCCAGGAGCTGCAGGCCGAGCGCAACGCCCGCTCCAAGTCCATCGGTGAGGCTGCCCGTCGCGGCGAAGATGTGGCTCCGCTCAAGGCCGAAGTGACCAAGATCAACGACGAGCTGGAGACCAGCAAGGTCGAGCTCGAGGTCCTGCTGGCCGACATCAAGGCCATCTCAGACGCCATCCCCAACCTGCCGAGCAACACCACCCCGGTGGGCCGCGACGAGAACGACAACGTGGAAGTGCGTCGCTGGGGCACCCCGCGCGAGTTCAGCTTCCCGGTGCGCGATCACATCGATCTGGGTGAAGCGGCCAAGGGCGTGGACTTCAAGAACGGCGTCAAGCTCTCCGGTGCCCGCTTCGTGGTGATGAAGGGTCAGATTGCCCGCCTGCACCGCGCGCTGGCGCAGTTCATGCTGGACCTGCACACCCTGCAGCACGGCTACACCGAATGCTACGTGCCCTATCTGGTGAACCCGGACAGCCTGTACGGCACCGGCCAACTGCCGAAATTCTCCCAGGACCTGTTCAACACCGGCATCGAGGGCGAAGGGGAAGACGAAGGCAAGGTGCGCAAGTTCTCCCTCATTCCTACCTCCGAAGTGCCGCTCACCAACATGGCCCGCGACGAGATCTTCGACGAGCAGGAACTGCCCATCAAGATGACGGCCCACAGCCCCTGCTTCCGCTCCGAAGCCGGCTCTTATGGTCGTGACACCCGCGGTCTCATCCGCATGCACCAGTTCGACAAGGTCGAGATGGTCCAGCTGGTGCACCCGGAGAAGTCCTGGGATGCGCTGGAAGAGATGGTGGGTCACGCCGAGAAGGTGCTGCAACTGCTGGAGCTTCCGTATCGCGTGATGGCGCTCTGTACCGGTGACATGGGCTTCTGCGCCGCCAAGACCTACGATCTGGAAGTCTGGCTGCCGGCCCAGAACACCTACCGCGAGATCTCGTCCGTCTCCAACTGCACCGACTTCCAGGCGCGCCGCATGCAGGCCCGCGTGCGTGTCGACGGCAAGCCGCAACTGCTGCACACCCTGAACGGCTCCGGCCTTGCGGTAGGGCGCACCCTGGTGGCGGTGATCGAGAACTACCAGCAGGAAGACGGCCGCATCGCCATCCCGGCGGCGCTGCAATCCTACATGGGCGGTCTGACTCACATCGGCTAAGTCCCCCTTGCTCAGCACAACGCCATGGCCATGCCATGGCGTTGTGCATTTGGGCGACAGTCGCCCTCTCGGCAGGGGACGAGAGCGGTCTCCTTCGGCGCTCAGTTGAACCTTTAACACATTTTTATCAAGCATTGCGCAATCGTTTTTGTTAGACTGCGCCGCAATTTCGCAGGACATCTTTTTCTATGGTCTGGATTGATTACGCCATCATCGGCATCGTCGGTTTCTCTGCCCTCATCAGCCTGGTGCGCGGCTTCCTGAAGGAAGCCATGTCCCTTGTCACCTGGTTCGTCGCCTTTTTCATTGCCAGCCATTTCTATCCGGATCTCGCCGTCTACTTCACCTCCTTCTCCGACGCCATGGTGCGCAACGGCCTGGCCATCGCCGCCCTCTTCGTGGCGACCCTGATCCTGGGGAGCGTGGTCAACTACGTGGTGGGCTTGCTGGTGGAAAAGACGGGACTCTCCGGCACGGATCGGGTGCTGGGGGTCTGTTTTGGCGCCATTCGCGGGGTACTGATCGTCAGTGCCCTGCTGTTTTTTATGGATACCTTCACCAGCCTCTCCCAGAGCGACTGGTGGGTGGCATCCAAGCTGGTTCCCGAGTTCAAGCCGGTGATCCAGTGGTTTTTCGGGTTCATGCTGAACTCGTCCAGTTTTCTTCAACAGGTACAGTGACTTCGAGGTAGCAAAGACATGTGCGGTATTGTCGGTATAGTTGGCACCACCCCCGTCAATCAGGCCCTCTACGACGCCTTGACGGTGTTGCAGCACAGGGGACAGGATGCCGCCGGGATCGTGACCATTGACAGTGGAAACTTCCGGCAACGCAAGGCCAACGGCCTGGTGAAGGATGTGTTTGAAGTGCGCCACATGCAGCGACTGAAGGGGCATATCGGCATAGGACATGTCAGATATCCCACCGCAGGCAGCTCCAGTGCCGCTGAAGCCCAACCCTTTTACGTGAACTCCCCCTACGGCATGGTGCTGGCCCACAACGGCAACCTCACCAACGCCAAGGATCTCAAGGAGCAGCAGTTCAAGGTGGCCCGCCGCCACATCAACACCACCTCGGATTCCGAAGTGCTGCTGAACGTGCTGGCCCACGAGCTGGATCTGTGCGACAAGATGGCGCTGCGGCCGGAAGACATCTTCTCTGCGGTGCGCAAGGTGCACCAGCAGATCCGCGGCGCCTATGCGGTGGTCTCGCTGGTGATTGGCCACGGTCTCATCGGCTTCCGCGATCCCAACGGCATCCGCCCGCTGATCCTGGGTCGTCGCGCTGACGAGCAGGGCCAGGTGGAGTACATGCTCGCCTCCGAGAGCGTGGCGCTCGACGCCATCGGTTTCGAGACGGTGCGTGACGTCGCTCCGGGCGAGGCCATCTACATCACAGAGCAGGGCCAGCTCTTCTCCGAGCAGTGTGCGGAAAACCCGCAGATGAGCTCCTGCATCTTCGAGTACGTCTACTTCGCACGCCCCGACTCCTGCATCGACAAGGTCTCCGTCTATGCCGCCCGTCTCAACATGGGCCGCAAGCTGGGCAAGAAGATTGCACGGGAGTGGGAAGATCTCGACGTGGACGTGGTCATCCCCATCCCCGAGACCTCCTGTGACGTGGCGCTGGAAATCGCCCACACCCTGGGCCTGCCTTACCGTCAGGGCTTCGTGAAGAACCGCTACATCGGCCGTACCTTCATCATGCCGGGCCAGACCCAGCGCAAGAAGTCGGTGCGTCGCAAGCTCAACGCCATCAGCTCCGAATTCAAGGGCAAGAAGGTGTTGCTGGTGGATGACTCCATCGTCCGTGGCACCACCTCCGAGCAGATCATCCAGATGGCCCGTGAAGCAGGGGCGGCCAAGGTCTATTTCGCCTCGGCGGCACCGGAAATCCGCTTCCCCAACGTCTACGGCATCGACATGCCCACCGCCAACGAGCTGATCGCCCATGGCCGTGAAGTGGAAGAGGTGTGCAAGCTGATTGGTGCCGATGGCCTGATCTTCCAGGATCTGGAAGATCTGGAAGAGGCGGTGCGGGAGATCAACCCCGAGCTGCGCCACTTCGAGACCTCGGTGTTCAATGGCCACTACGTGACCTCGGACGTGGATCAGAGTTATCTGGACCACCTGAACGCCCTGCGCAGCGACGACAACAAGGCGGTGCGCGAGTGGCAGGAAGGGACCAGCAACCTGGAGATCTTCAACGAAGGCAGTTAAACGTTTTCTGATTGTCATCGTGATGAACAACAGGGGGGCCTCGGCCCCCCTGTTGCATTGATGCTCCTCCTGCCAGGAAGGGGAGGCCCTCAGGCCAGATCTTCCCCGTTGCTGGCGATGACCTTCTGGTACCACCAGAACGACTTCTTGCGCCTGCGCGCCAGGGTGCCCTGGCCGGCATCGTCCCTGTCCACATGGACGAAGCCGTAGCGCTTGCTCATCTCGCCGGTGGAGGCGGAGATCAGATCGATGCAGCCCCAGCTGGTGTAGCCCAAGAGTGGCACCCCGTCTTCGATGGCATCCCCCATGGCGCGGATGTGCGCGCGCAGGTAGTCGATGCGATAGTCGTCCACTATCTCGCCATCGGCGTTGATCTCGTCCATCGCTCCCAGGCCGTTCTCCACCAGGAACAGCGGTTTCTGGTAGCGATCGTACAGGCTGTTCATGGTGATGCGAAGGCCGAGGGGGTCTATGCCCCAACCCCACTGGCTCACCTCGATGTGGGGGTTTCGCAGGGATTTGACCACGTTGGCGGCGCTGGTGTTGCCCGCGTTCATGTCGGCCGAGGCGCAGCGGGAGGCGTAGTAGCTGAAGGAGACGAAATCGACGCTGTGTGTGAGGATCTCATCATCCTCCGGCGCCTTGACTAGCCGGATCCCCTTCTCGCGAAACACCCGGGCCGCATAGGCCGGGTAGGCGCCTCTCGCCTGCACGTCGATGAACAGCAGGTTCTCCCGCTCCTTTTGCAGCGCGGCCCAGACATCTTCCGGCTTGCAGGAGTAGGGGTAGAAGCTGCCCCCCGCCAGCATGCAGCCCACCTGGTTGGCCGGGTTCACCTCGTGGGCAATTTGGGTCGCCAGGGCGCTCGCGACCAGCTCGTGGTGGGCGGCCTGATATTTGACCTGCTCCTGGTGCTCCCCTTCCTCGAACACCAGTCCGGCGCCGGAGAAGGGGCTGTGCAGCAGTATGTTGATCTCGTTGAAGGTGAGCCAGTACTTCACCAGGCCGTCGAATTGCTCGAAGCAGGTGCGGGCATAGCGGGTGAAAAAGTCCACCATCTGGCGGTTGCGCCAGGAGCCGTACTCCACCACCAGGTGCATGGGCACGTCGAAGTGGCACAGGGTCACCAGCGGCTCGATGTTGTACTTTCTGCACTCCTCGAACAGCGCCCGGTAGAAGGCGATGCCCTCGGGGTTGGGTTCTTGCTCGTCACCCTTGGGGTAGAGCCGACTCCAGGCGATGGAGGTGCGAAACACGGTGAAGCCCATCTCTGCCATCAGGGCGATGTCTTCCTGGTAGCGGTGGTAGAAATCTATGGCCTCGTGGCTTGGGTAGAACTCGTCATCCCGCAGGGTGAAGCGCTTCTCCTGGCCAAGCTTGACCGCCATGCGGTTGGCGCCAGGGGATCATGTCGACCGTGGTCAGTCCCTTGCCCCCCTCGCGACGGCCGCCTTCTGCCTGGTTGGCGGCCAGGGCGCCGCCCCAGAGGAAATCCTGGGGAAATCTGGTTATCGACATTGGTTACCTCTTGTCATGTCGGATGATATGAATTCACAGGCTGGCGGCCGGCTGGCCCGGCATGGCCGCGTCGGCCCGGGCTGGCGTCTGGGAAGCCTGCTCCTGCACCGGTATGTCTTCAAAGCCCATCACCAAGGTCAGCACGAAGGAAAGCACCACGGAGAGCGCCATCACGGCGAACACCCAGGCGATGCTCATGGGGTTGGCCGGATCGAAGAACTGCACGCTGGTGAAGAGCCCGGGGGCCGCCATGGAGTGGCTGGCGAGCCCGGCCATGCCCGCGACGGCGCCGCAGATGAAACCGCTGATGAGGCTGGCGATGAGGGGGCGCTTCAATCGCAGGGCGACGCCGTAGAGGGCGGGTTCGGAGATCCCCGCCATGATGGCGGAGGCTGCCGCCGCCAGTGCAGTCTGGCGCAGCTCGGGGTTTTTGGTGCGCCAGGCGATGGCCAGGGAGGAGCCGCCGAGGGAGAGGTTGGCGCCTATCTCGGAGGGCATCACCATGCCTTCCTTGCCGGTCTCGGCGATGGTCTGAATGATGGTCGGGGTGAAGACGCGGTGCATGCCGGTCATCACCAGCAGGGGCCAGAGCGCCCCCATGATGGCCACCGACAGCCAGCCCAGGTAGTCGTGGACGGTGTAGACCAGGCCCGAGATGGCGGTGCCAATCCAGATGCCGATGGGACCGATGAGCAGGATGGCGAGCGGCGCTGCAATCAGCACTATCAGCATGGGCTTCAAGAAGTTCTTGGTCACCGCCGGGGTGATGCGATCGACCCAGCGCTCTATGTAGGAGAGGCACCAGGTCATCACCAGGGCCGGGATCACTGTGTAGGTGTATTTCACCGCAGTGACCGGGATCAGGGCGAAGGTCACCTGCTCCCCCTCGGCGGCCCTGGCCATCAGCTCGATGAAGCTGGGGTGCACCAGCACGCCGGCGATGGCGATGGCGAGCGACATATTGGTCTTGAACTTGACGGCGGCGGAAGCGGCCACCATCAGGGGCAGGAAGAAGAAGGCGCCGTCACCGGCCACAGTGAGTATGGTGAGGGTCGAGGAGCCTTTCTCCAGCACGCCGGTCATCTCCAGCACCATGGCCAGCAGCTTGAGCATGGAGCCGCCGATGATGGCCGGGATGAGCGGCGACATGGTGCCGATCAGGGCGTCGAGAATGGCGGCGCCCATGCGGCGCAGGCTGAAACCTGGCTTGACCGCTGGCACGTCTCCCTGTGCGCCTTCCGGCAACTGGGCAAGCACCTCGCGATAGGCGTGGGAGACCATGTTGCCGATGATCACCTGGCACTGGTTATCACTGCTGACCACCCCAAGTACCCCGGCCGTGGCCTTGAGCATTGGACTGTCCACCAGAGTGGGGTCTTGCAGCACGAAGCGCAGGCGCGTCATGCAGTGGGTCACGGCGATTATGTTGCCGGTTCCACCGAGGGCCGTGATGACCTTGCCGGCCAGGGCCGCGTAGTTCTTTGACATCTAGTCGTATCCTTTTTACCAAATGAGGCTTGTCTAACCCCGTCATTGACGACGGGAAGAACGGGAATGAAACTGCATTGTGGAACCGGTTCCACATGGCATGCTCAGTTTCATGCTCACAGACAAGACGGTCGCACCGCCATTGTGCAGAAGCGTGAATGGGATCACTGAAAGGGGGGGCCGGCGCCCATTCTCGTTAGCACAAGCGGGTCCCGTGCAGTACACTGCGGCCCGTCGAGAAGAGGGGAAGATGATGACGACTATGCTGGAGGTGGCGAAGCGGGCAGGGGTGTCGAAGGCGACTGTCTCCCGGGTGCTGTCGGGCAATGGCTATACCAGTCAGGAGACCCGGGATCGGGTGTTCCAGGCCATAGAGGAGAGCGGCTATCGCCCCAACCTGCTGGCCAGGCAGCTGGCCACCAAAAACACCCAGACTCTGGGCCTGGTGGTGACCAACACCCTCTATCACGGCGTCTATTTCAGCGAGTTGCTCTCCCACGCGGCGCGGCTGACCGAAGATCGGGGCCGCCAGCTGATCCTGGCCGACGGCAAGCACAGCGCCGAGGAGGAGCGACAGGCCATCCAGTACCTGCTCGACTCCCGCTGTGACGGCGTCATCATCTACCCGCGTTTTCTCAGCGTCGAGGAGATGGACGAGCTCATCGAGCAGCACTCCCAGCCCATCATGGTGCTCAACCGGCGGCTGCGGCGCCACCCGGCGCACTGCGTCTACTCCGATCAGCAGGCTGCCGCCGCGGCCGTGGTGGACAGGCTGATCGGGATGGGGCACAGCGACATCGCCTTCATCACGGGCTCGGCGGATTCCCCCACCGGTATAGAGCGTCTGGCCGGCTACCGCGAGGCCCTTGCCCGGCACGGCATTCCCGTGCGAGAGGCACTGATCGCCCCCGGCAAGTGGACCCCCGCCTGCGGCGCGGCCGGGGTCTCGACCCTGCTGGCGCGCGGGGTGAGCTTCAGTGCCCTGATCGCCAGCAACGATGACATGGCGATCGGTGCCATCAAGCAGTTGCACGAGTGCGGCGTGTCGGTGCCGGAGCAGGTCTCCGTGGTGGGGTTCGACGACATCGCCCTGGCTCCCTACGTCATTCCGTCGCTGGCCAGCGTCAAGATGCCGGTGACCGAGATGATCCAGGAGACCATCAACCGGTTGATCACCATGGTAGAGGAGGGGGAGCCCGAGGCGCTGCCCTCTTTCAGTGGCAAGCTGGTCCGGCGCGATTCCCTCAAGCGCCTGCTGGAGTGAAGCGGCCTCTGCGCTGGGCAGGCGGGGCGGGATCCGTTAGCATGGGCCCCCTTCGCGGGCCTCGCCCGCCGCATCAATATATGCCAATCAAGACCAACCAGAGAGTACAAGAGTTCAGATGGATGACCTGCTAGCCCCCGTTCGCCAGTTCCTGCATTGTGAGACCCCGGATGAGTGGGTGGAGATGGCGCGGGATCCCGCCCAGTTGCCGACCCTGCTCATCGATCACGCCAACTGCGAGAACAAGGCCGCCCTGACGGCCCACAGCCTGGTGCGCCGCTACTGCCTGCCCAAGGAGAAGCGCCACCTGCTGCCCAAGCTCGAATTTTACCGTGAGCTGGATGCCATCCCCGAGAAGGCCGAGATCCTCGGCAAACGCACCATGGGCGAGTCCGACAGAAGCGTGTTCGCCGAGCTCGAACGCAACCCCCTGCTGTTCCCCATGGTGCGGCTCATCCAGGAGGAGCTGCACCACTTCGAGCAGGTGCTGGAGATCATGCAGGCCCGCGGCATCCCCTACGGGCCCGTCACCGCCTCCCGCTATGCCCGCAGCCTGCTGGCCCACGTGCGCACCTACGAGCCGGCGGCCGTGGTGGACAAGATGATCATCGGCGCCTACATAGAGGCGCGCTCCTGCGAGCGCTTTGCGAAGATTGCCCCTCACCTTGACGAGGAGCTGGGCCGCTTCTATGTCTCCCTGCTGCGATCGGAGGCGCGCCACTACCAGGACTATCTGGCACTGGCCGAGCAATATGCCGGGGAGGATATCAGCGAGCGGGTCGCCTATTTTGGCCGGATTGAAGCCGAGCTTATCTGCTCGCCGGACCCGCAATTCAGGTTCCATAGCGGCCTGCCTGTCAGATCTGACAGTTGTTGAGCCCAAAGGGGCTGCCTACTATCTCGGTGTTCCTACTACGAGCGACGCAATCACTTTTTTGAGCGCAATCCCCCGGCGACTGATGTGACATCAGGCCGGGTTTTTTTATGCCCGGCCCATGGGCCGGAGGGGGAACGGCTGGGGATCAGCGGCGGTATTCGTTGTTGTAGTTCTGAATGAGGCGGCGGGTCACGTCGTGCTGGGGATCGGCGAAGACCCGCAAGGTCTTGCCGCGCTCCACCACCCGGCCCTCGTGCATCACCAGCACCTCGTCGCTGATGTGGCTGACGATGCCCAGATCGTTGGCCACCAGCACATAGCTCAGCCCCATGGTCTCCTGCATCTCCAGCAGCAGGTTGATGATCTGGGAGCGCACCGAGATGTCCAGGGTGGAGAGCGCCTCATCTGCGACCACGATTTTCGGGTTGAGGATGAGCGCCCGCGCCAGCCCCACCCGCTGCTGCTGACCGGCGGAGAGCATCTGGGGATAGAAGAGGGCGTGGTCCGCCAGCATACCCACCATGCGCAGGGTCTGGATCACCTTCTCCCTACGCTCCTCCTCGCTCAGGGCCGTGTTGAGGCGCAGCGGCGTCTCCAGGATCTGGCCGACCCGAATTTTTCGGTTGAGCGAAGTATTGGGGTCCTGGAAGATCATCCGCAGCAGCTTGCAGCGGGTCTGATAGTCACCGTGGATCAGGGGCTGCCCCTCGATGGCGATCTCGCCGCCGCTCGGCTCTATCATGCCGGCCAGGATCCGCGCCAGCGTGCTCTTGCCCGAGCCCGCCTCTCCGACGATGGCCAGGGTCTGGCCCACCCCGAGATCAAACGACAGGGGCTTGATGGCCTCCACCGCCTGGCGCCGGAACAGGCCGGTGCGGTTCTGATAGGTCTTGCACAGGCCCCTGACCTGCAACAGGGCGGGTTCGATCACAGGCTTAGCTCCTTCATGATGACATTCACGATCAGGCTCATTTCTTTGGTTCTTCCATGTTCAGCGTGAAGTGGCAGCTGGGGCATGGATGTCCCTTGGCCTTGCTGATTGGGCATGGGCTGGTGATGACTCGGGCTCATTTCTTCGGCTCTTCCATGTTCAAGGGGAAGTGGCAGCTAAATTGGTGTCCCTTTACCTTGCTCATCAGCGGGGTCTGCACGCACTGCTTCTGGGCATAGGGGCAGCGGGGGCCGAGGCGGCAGCCGATGGGCAGGTGCTGCAGGGGGGGGATCACCCCGGGCAGGGTCTCGAGCCGGGACTTGTGGCGCACCAGCTTGTCGAAATCGGGAATGGACTTGAGCAGGGCGTCCGTATAGGGGTGACGGGGGGATTCGAGGATCTGATCCCGGGTGCCCACCTCCACCATCTGGCCGCAGTACATGATGTTGATGGTGTCGGTCAGGTTCGCGATGGCGGCGATGTCGTTGCTGATGATGAGGATGGTGGTGTTGCCCAGCTTGTTCATCTTGTCCAGCAGCCGCAGGATCTGGGAGTGGGTGGTGGACTCCATGGCGCTGGTGGGTTCATCCGCCACCAGCAGCCGCGGCTGATTGGCGATGGCCATGGCGATCATCACCTTCTGGCACATGCCATCCGACAGCTCGTGGGGATAGGCCCGCATCACCTTGCGGTGATCCTTGACCCCGACCCGGTGCAAGAGGGCGATGGCTCGCTTCTTGCGCCATTGGAAGCGCTGCCAGAACTTGCCGGCGAAGGCGCTGGTGGGGATGGCCTCTTCCAACTGGGTGCCTATCTCTTCCGAGGGGTCGAGACAGCTGATGGGGTCCTGGAAGATCATGGCGATCTCGCGGCCCATGATGCGGCGCCGCTCCTTGGGGGCCATGGTCAGCAAGTCCATGTCGTTGAAGCGCATCCGGTCGGCGCGCACCGTCCAGTTGTCCTTCTGGATGCCGACGATCACCTTGGCCACCAGGCTCTTGCCCGAGCCCGATTCTCCTACCAGGCCGCGGATCTCCCCCTCGTTCAGGGTCAGGCTGACCCTGTCCACCGCCTTGACCTTGCCCTGGGGGGTGTCGATCTCTATGGTCAGGTTGCGTATGTCGAGCAAGGGCATCAGTGGCGCTCCTCATGAGGGTGTGGCAGGGCGTGCTGCATCTGGGCCATGCCGTCCTTGATGGTATAGAGCCGCAGTATCATCAATCGTTCCCCTCTTTGAGCGCTTCGCGAACGCCTTCACCCACCAGCGATGGGTTGACCAGCACGCCGTACAGCAATGGGCGGAGAACAAGGGTGAGCATGCCTTTCTTCGGCATAGAACATTGCATCAGTCGTTCCCTTCTTTAAGCGCTTCGCGAATGCCTTCACCCACCAGGTTGGTCACCAGCACGCTGAACAGAATGGCCATGCCCGGCAGGGTCACCGTCCAGGGGGCCAGATAGATGAGATCGCTCGAATCCGCCAGCATGGCGCCCCACTCCGGCTGGGGTGACTGGGCCCCGAGGCCGAGGAAGCCCACCGCCGAGATATCCAGGATGGCGGCAGAGAGGGTCCGGGTAGTCTGAGTCACCAGGGTTTCCACTATGTTCGGCAGTATGGCGAGGCGCATGATCCGCAAGGGGGGCGAACCGTCGAGGCGGCTCGCGATGATGTACTCCTTCTGCATCTCGGCGTGGACGGCGTTGTAGGTCGCCCGGATGAAAGGTGGTATCAACGCCAGCGTGATGGCGATCAGGGTATTGAACAGCCCCGGCCCCAGGATGGCGACCACTATGATGGCCAGCAGCAGGGAGGGGATGGAGAGCAGGGTATCGAGCAGGTGATGGAGCACGCTCGACTTCACCCCCTTGCTCATGCCACCAAGGATGCCGATGGCGGAGCCGACGAGGAGCGCTATCACCACCACCAGCAAGGCGTTGCCGAAGGTGAGGCGGGCCCCCACCACCAGGCGGGAGAGGATGTCGCGGCCCAGATCGTCGGTGCCGAGGAAGTAGTCAATGTTCCCCGTGCTGGCCCAGGAGGGGGCCAGCAGCAGGCGGCCGCTGTGCTGATCATCGATGCCGTAGGGCACCACCAGGGGGCCCACCAGGGTGATGAGCAGCAGCAGGCCGAAGCACCAGAGCCCCCCCATGGCCAGCGGATTGCGGCGATAGGAGGCCCAGGTCTGCTCCAGAGGGGAGAGGATCTTGAGCTCCGGATAGATGTTCGATTTATCGTGCATGATGCAGGCTCCAGCCCTGGCCATGAGCGGGGTCAGTCTTGTGTTGCATAGGGTATCTTGCACCTTGGCGGCCAAGGGGGGCGCATATCTGGCCGCAAGCCCAATCAGTCTTGTTTTGCATAGAGTTCTTTGCGTCGTGCCGGATACATGATGGTGGTCAGCAACTCGGTGCTGACGCTGATGAAGATGACGAAGCTGGCCACCACCAGGAAGGCGCCGCGGATGGCGGCATAGTCCTGCAGCGCTATGCTGCTCACCAGCCAGCGGCCGATCCCGGGCCAGTCGAACACCACCTCAGTGATCATGGCGGAGGTGAGCACGCTGCCGAGCTGCAGGCCGAGCAGCGGCAACACCGGCGGCAGGGCATTCTTGAGGCCGTGGCGCCAGACGATCTGGCGGCGGGAGAGGCCGCGGCTGGCGGCGGCCTTGATGTAGTTCTGCTTCATCACGTCGATGAGGGAGCTGCGCACGTGGCGGATCACCTCTGTGGTGGGCACCACGGCCAGCACCAGAGACGGCAGCACCAGGTGACGCAGGGCGTCATGCAGCGCCGCCTCGCGCCAGGGCTCCTGGCTCATCAGCACGTCGACGATGGCGATCCCCGTGATGGAGGGGACGTCGTAGAGCAGGCTGATCTGACCCGAAGAGGGCAGCCAGCCGAGATCCAGGGAGAAGAACATCACCATCAGCAGCGCCAGCCAGAAGACGGGCACGGCGTAGCCGATGAGGCCGGCGGCCATGATGGAGAGATCCAGGCCGCGCCCTTGATAGAGGGCCGCCAGGGTCCCGAGCGGGATCCCCACCAGCAGCGAGATGGCAAAGGCCGCGAGACAGAGGGTCAGGGTCGCCGGGAAGTAGTGGCGGATCTCGTCCAGCACCGGCAGGCCGGAGACGCTGGAGAGGCCGAAATCGCCGATGGCGATGCGCTGCAGAAAGTCAGGGTAGCCGTGCCAGAAGTCCAGCACCTGGCCGATGAGGCGAAACTCCAGCAGGTAGGCCCCCATGGTCAGCACCAGCAGGGTGATCACCAGCAGGGTGATGCGGCGCAGAATATAAAAAAACATGCTTATGCCTCCGCGTGCGGGTGCGTCGATGGGAAGGGAGGCCAGATGCCACCTGTGGGATGGATGTCAGCCATGTTCACTCCCGATGGGCCTGGTTGAAGGTGGTGCCGCCAAAGGGCATCAGGGTCAGCCCCTGAATGTCGCTGCGGCTCACCTGGGTGCGCAGGGCATGAGCCAGCGGGATGAGCGGCAACTGTTCGTTGAGCAGCGACTGGGCATAGTAATAGTTGCGCAAGCGGAACGCGAGTTGCGGGGTAGTTACCGCATCGTCCAGCAGTTGATCGAAGGCGGGGCTGCACCAGCGGCTGTAGTTGTTGCCCCGCTCGACGGCGGCGCAGCTCAGCAACTGGCGGAAGAAGTTGTCCGGGTCCGCGTTGTCGGCGATCCAGCCGGAGAGCAGGCTGTCATATTGTCCCTTGGCGAGCCGGGTCTCGATGACCGGCCAGGCCTGCTGCACTATCTTGAGCTTCACCCCTATCTTGGCGAGATCGCTACGCATCAGCTGGGCGGTCTTGAGGCCGTCCGGGTTGTAAGGGCGGGCACCGGGCTGCACCAGTACCTGCATCTCGAACCCGTTCGGGTAGCCGGCATCCCTGAGCAGCTGACGGGCGAGCGTCAGGTCTGGCTTGCGCTGGGTCAGGGAGGGGTTGTAGCCCCAGGAGAGCGGCGGCAGCAGGCTGGCGGCAGGCTGGCCCGTCTCGAAATAGACCGCCTGAAGCAGGTTTTGCACGTTGATGGCGCTGGCCAGCGCCTGGCGCACCTGCACCTTGTTGAACGGGGCCTTGCGGGTGTTGAGGGCGAGGAAGGCGACGTTCATGCCAGACTGTACCGACAGGTTGAGGTGAGCGTCCCTGTCGATCACCGACAGCTGGCTGGCGGAGGGGGTACTCATCACGTCGCACTCGCCGGTCAACAGCTTGGCGAGCCGCTTGGACGACTTGGGGGTGATGTCGTAGATGAGCTGCTCAATCTTCGCCTCGCCGCCCCAGTAGCCAGGGTGGCGCAGGTAGCGCACGAACTCGTTGTGACGGTACTCCTTGAAGCTGAAGGGCCCGGTACCTATGGGTTGGCTGTCCAGCAACTCGGGGGTGCCGGCCTTGTCCATCTGCTCGCCATATTCGGCCGAGAGCACGATGGCGTAGTCGCTGGCCAGGGTCGCGAGGAAGGAGGCATCCGGCCGGTTCAGCTCGAACACCACCTCATGGGGGCCCTTTTTGTAGACCCGCTTGATGAGGCTGGTCAGCCCCAGGCTGTGAAAATAGGGGTACTCGCCACCCGAGATGCGGTGGAAGGGATGCTGTTCGTCCAGCAGGCGATGATAGGTGAACAACACGTCGTCGGCGTTGAAATGGCGTGTCGGATTGAACCAGGGGGTGTGATGGAAGGTCACGCCCTTGCGCAGGGTCAGGGTATAGGAGAGGCCATCTTCGCTGCTGCGCCAGTGGGTGGCGAGGCCCCCCTCGATGCTGAGGGTATTGGCATTGACCTCGAGCAGGCGATCGTAGAGCGGGCGGGCGCTGGCATCCAGGGTCGCCTCGGCATTGGCAAGCTGCGGGTTGAAGGATCTGGGCGCCCCGTCGGCACAATAGATGAGCCCGGTCCTGGAGGCATCGTCTTGTTTCTGACAGCCGGTGACCAGTACCAGGAGACCGAGCAGCAGTGGTGTGAGCATTCTCATGTTGGAACCATGTTTTCAGACAGAGTTGCCCGCCAGAGGGCGAGCGCGTTGCGGGATCCTGTCGGGCAGGGACTCCCATCGGGATGTGCGAACATCCCGTTCGTCAATTCCCTCGAGCAGCTGGCATTGGCTCCTGAAGGGGGATGGCTCGGGGTCAGTCGTTGTCCGCATTGCCATTGTTGTCATCCCCGTCGAGCAGCTGGTATTTACGCAGCATGCCCCTGAACTGGTGGTAGCTCAGGGTCAGCAATTGGGCGGCTTTGCGCTGATTATACTGGGATTGCTGCATCGCTTGCTTGAGTAAATTAATCTCGTATTCCGCGACCGCTCCCTTGAGATCCAGCGGCAGGCTGATGGCCTGGGGGCCGCTTGTCGAGGCCGCCTCGCTGGCGACCGGGGACGGGGTGCCGGTCTGGGGGCGCCAGGGGGAGTCGAAGGGGTTGATCACCAGCTCCGAGAGCGGCAACTGCGGATTGCCCTGACGATACAGGCTGCGCTCCACCACGTTCTTGAGCTCCCGCACGTTGCCGGGCCAGGGGTAGTCTTGCAACAACTGGGTCGCCTTGCGGGAGAAGCCGGCAAACAGCGGATACCCCAGCTCCCGGGTCATGCCGTGGGCGAAGTGCTCCGCCAGCATCAGTATGTCCTCCCGTCGCTCCCGCAACGGGGGCAGGGTGATGACATCGAAGGCCAGCCGGTCCAGCAGATCGTGACGAAATTGTCCCCGGGCCGCCAGCTGCGGCAGATCCTCGTTGGTGGCGCACACCAGGCGCACATCCACCTTGAGCGCCTTGGCACCGCCGACGCGCTCGAATTCACCGTACTCGATGACCCGCAGCAGCTTCTCCTGCACCCGGGCGCTGGTGGTGGCCAGCTCGTCGAGGAACAGGGTGCCGCCATCGGCTCGCTCGAACCGGCCCTGATGACGCTTGGCGGCGCCGGTGAAGGAGCCCGCCTCATGGCCGAACAGCTCGGTTTCCAGCAGGCTCTCGCTCAAGGTGGCGCAGTTGATGGTGACAAAGCTTTGATCCCAGCGATCCGAGAGATAATGTAGGCGGTGGGCGATGAGCTCCTTGCCGGTCCCCCGCTCGCCGATGATCAGCACAGGTTTGCGCAGGGGGGCGAGTCGCGAGGTCTGCTCGATGATTTCTAGAAACGCGTTGGACTCACCCAACAGACTTTCCGTGGCCGTGGTCATCCTGATCCCTGTTCGTTGAAAAATCTGGTTAATCTTACCAAAAGTTGGTTATTTTTATCATCTCTTGTTCTGGGCATCTTGCAACTCATGGAGAGTGCCCATATAAATCAACAAGTTAATTATTGTTCCAGATTGGCACACAAGTTGCCATTGTCAATGGAGAAACAACCCAATGCCCATCACAGGAGTAGAACCATGAGTATTTTTTCCCGCCTGGCCGACATCATCAATTCCAATCTGACGTCCCTGCTGGACAAGGCCGAGGATCCCCAGAAGATGGTGCGCCTGATCATCCAGGAGATGGAAGATGAACTGGTGAAGGAGCGCTCCAACCTGGCCCGCTTCCTCGCCAACCAGAAAGAGATCGGCCGTCAGGTCAGCCGCCATCAGGAGCGGGTGAACGAATGGCAGGCCAAGGCCGAGCTGGCCCTGACCAAGGGGCGCGAGGATCTGGCCCGTGCCGCCCTTATAGAGAAGAACAAGCAGAGCGAGCTGGCCGAGGCGCTCTATCGCGAGCAGCAGGCTGTGGACAGCGGCATCGACAAGCTGGGCGACGAGATCCGCCAGCTGGAAGCCAAGCTCGAAGACGCCCGTGCCCGCCAGAAGGCGATGGCTATTCGCAGTGAAGCGGCCAGTAGCCGCCTGAACGTGCAAAGCCAGGTGGCCCGTGGCGACAGCCAGGCCGTGGTCAGCAAGTTCGAGCGCATGGAGCGTCGCATCGACGAGATGGAAGCCCGTGCCGATCTGGGACAGTCCGACAAGGCCCTGGCCCAGCAGTTTGCCGAGCTGGAAGCGGACGATCAGATCAGCAAAGAGCTCGAGGCCATGCGCCAGAAGCTGGGTCAAGGCGATACCACGCCGAAACAGGGGGAGTAACAGATGGAAGATCTGCTGGGTGTATTGATGGTTCCCATGGTGGTCTTCATGGTGGTGGTGGCCCCCATCTGGCTGGTGCTGCACTACCGCGCAAAGGGACGCATTGGCGCCGGTCTTGCCGATGGCGAGCGTGAACAGCTGCAGGGGCTGCTGGTGCGTGCCGAGAAGATGCAGGAGAGAGTCGGGGCCCTGGAGTCGATTCTGGATGCGGAAGTGCCGGGCTGGAGGAACAAGGTATGACACAGTGGAGCAAAGAGGGGCGCAACCTCTATCGTGATCCCCAGCGCGGCAAGATAGCCGGGGTCTGCGCCGGCCTTGCCGACTACTTCGGGGTGGAGACCTGGATCGTGCGGCTGCTGGCCATCAGCGGCCTCATCTTCGCCGGTTTCATCACCTTCACCGCCTACATAGCCGCCTGGTTTCTGCTCGACAAGAAGCCAGTTACCCTCTACGCCCAGGAGGATGCCGATTTTGCCGAGGTGCGCATGAAGGCGCGCAGCTGGCAGGCCGGTGTCACTCCCCATCAGGCGCTCGGTCGCATCGCCCAGGAGCTCGACGCGCTCGAGCCTAGGGTACAGCGTCTCGAGAAGCTGGTGACCTCCAAGGAGTTCACCCTGCAGCGCGAGTTCAGCAAGCTGTAAGTACCGCAAGGGCGCGAGGCTGTGGCCCGGCCCTTGTCCCCATGGTTCGGCTGTGACAGGAGAAAAAGACCCGCCTTGATACGCAACAAACTCGAACAGTCATGGTCTGTGCTGCAGCACAAGGCCTTTGAGGTGGTGAACCGGGCTCGGGATCGCCACATCCGGCTGGCGGTCACCGGCCTGTCGCGCAGCGGCAAGACTGCCTTCATCACGGCGCTGGTGAACCAGCTGGAGCACGCCGCCATCGACGGCCGTCTACCCCTGTGGGATGCCCATCGTCAGGGGCGGATCCTCGGCGCCCGCCGGGTTCCCCAGCAAAACGCCCACATCCCCACCTTTCCCTACGAGCGGGGCCTCGATGCCCTGTTTGGTGATCCCCCCGCCTGGCCAGAGCCGACACGTGGGGTGGCCGAAGTGCGCCTGGAAATCCGCTACCGCACCCGCCACCCCTTGCGCCGGCACCTGGGGGAGATCTCCACCCTCTATGTGGATCTGGTGGACTACCCAGGCGAGTGGTTGCTGGACTTGCCGCTGCTGGATCTGAGCTACGAGCAGTGGAGCGAGCAGGTGGCAACCCAGTTGCGTCGCCCGGAGCTGCAGACCCTGGCCGCCAACTGGCTGCCCCCCGACTGGCAGGCCGAGCAAGCCTTCGAGGAGCGGCCGGCGAGCGAGCTGGCGGCCCGTTACACCGACTATCTGCATGCCTGCAAGCAGGAGCTCGGGCTGCACCTCATCCAGCCGGGCCGTTTCGTGCTGCCCGGCGAGTATGCCGGGGCGCCGCTGCTGCAATTCGTGCCCTGGGTGTGGGACAAGCCAGCCCGGGAACCTGCCGATGGCACCCTCTACGCCACCTTCAAGCAGCGCTTCGAGCAGTACAAGCAGCATCTGGTGCAGGGCTTCTACGAGCAGCACTTCGCAGGCTTCGATCGCCAGATAGTGCTGGTGGACTGCCTGGCGCCCCTCAACGCCGGGGCCGCCAGCTTTGGCGACATGCAGCAGGCCATCGCCCGCATCATGGAAAGCTTCGCCTATGGCAAGAGCAACTGGTGGCGCCGGCTGTTCTCCCCACGCATCGACAAGCTGTTGTTCGTGGCGAGCAAGGCCGATCACGTCACCCCGGAGCAGCATGGGCCCCTGGTCTCCCTGCTCCAGCATCTGGTGAGCAGCGGCCGGGGTCAGGCCCGCTTCGAGGGGATAGAGACCGAATGCCTGGCGCTGGCCGCCATCAAGGCCACCGAGGTGGGCAAGGGGGTCGCCAATGGTCGCGAGTTTCCGGCCATCCGCGGCACCAGCCTGGCCGGGGTGCCGCTCTTGCTCTTCCCGGGGGAGGTGCCACCCCATATTCCACCCGCTCAGTGGTGGAGTACCCAGGGCTTCGATTTTCAGGCATTTCGCCCCATGCCCATGAGCGCCCATCAGGCGCTGCCCCATATCCGGCTGGACGCGGCACTGGAGTTCTTGCTCGGGGATCACCTCGAATAACCGGCGCCGCACCAAGGAGCAGACAACAAGATGAACGATCAGACAACACAGACGGTGCCGCTGCAAGGCAAGGTGATCCTGGAGCCGACCCTGTCGGTGGCGAGCGAGACGCCGCCCCCGGCACCGGCCCAGCGGCTGGAAGAGGAGAGCTTCGAACGACTCGAGGCGCTGGACGAGCTCACCGAGGTCGAACCCGCGCTCACTGTCAGGCCTCGCCGTCGTCATCGCCTGCTGGCCTGGGGGTTGGGGGCGGTCGGTCTGCTCTCCCTAGGCCAGTTTGGCGCCTTTCTCTACGACCAGTTTCTCACCACCCCGCTCTGGGGCGGCGCCTGGCTGCTGGCTTCGGGCCTGGTGGCGGTAGGCACGGCCGGCGTGGTAGGGCGCGAGTGGCTGCGGCTGCGCACCCTCAAGCGGCGCCAGGATGTGCGCTCAAGGGCCGAAGATCTGCTGGCCCATCAGGGGGTGGGGCAGGGACAGGCATTCTGCGAGGCCCTGGCCGAGAAGAGCGGCGACAAGGGGCGGGAGGGATATAGCACCTGGCTGGCCCAGCTCGACGAGAACCACAGCGATCGGGAGGTGCTGACCCTCTACAGCCAGCTGGTGCTGGGGGAGCGGGATAAACTCGCTCAGGCCCGGGTCGCCAAGTGGTCGGGGGAGGCCGCCGTGCTGGTGGCCCTGAGCCCGCTCGCCACCGTCGACATGATGCTGATGCTGTGGCGCAACCTGCGGATGATCGAGGACATCGCCGATGTCTACGCCATCGAGCTCGGCTACTGGAGCCGCATTCGCCTCATCCGTCAGGTGTTTCGCAACATGCTTTATGCTGGCGCCACCGAGCTGGTGACCGAGGTGGGCATGGATCTGCTGGGGGCCGAGCTGACCGCCAAGCTCTCCGCCCGCGCCGCGCAAGGGGTGGGGGCCGGCCTGCTCACCGCCCGCCTGGGGCTGCGCACCATAGAGGCGTGCCGCCCGCTGCCCTGGTGTGCGGACGAGAAACCCAGGCTCGGGGAGCTGCGCAAGCGGCTTGTCGGCCAGCTGGCGGGCTATCTTCGCAAGTCATAGTGCCATTCAAGGGCGGGGATCACCCTGCCTGATCTCTCCCCGTGCGGGTCGTTTTCGCCACCACAGCGCCCGGGAAAGTACATCATGATGTCACAAATTATTTACATCTGTGGCAGGCAGCCGACCTCGGGGTCGGCTGCTTTTTTGATGGGCAAGCCGTTACAGTGATCCTGAAGAGCAACGACAAGGAGCCTCTAGGGGCGGGAGATGACAGGGATCATGGCAAGTAGCTACACAGCACACCAACCGGACGAGCAGGGCGTCATCCACTACTCGGAGGAAGAGCAGGGGACCTGGCAGATCCTGATCGCGCGCCAGCTCGTGGCGCTCGAGGGCAAGGCCTGCGACGCATACCGGGCGGGGCTGGCTCGGCTCGCACTGCCTCGGGATCGCATCCCGCAACTGGGGGAGATCAACGCCGCCCTGACCCCCGCCACCGGCTGGTCGGTGGCCGCCGTGCCCGCGCTCATCTCCTTCGATCGCTTCTTCGCCCTGCTCGCTGATCGCCAGTTTCCGGTGGCCACCTTCATCCGCCGCCGGGACGAGCTCGACTACCTGCAGGAGCCTGACATCTTCCACGAGATCTTCGGCCACTGCGCCATGCTGACCAACCCCGCCTTTGCCCACTTCACCCACCTCTATGGCCAGCTCGGGCTGAACGCCAGCAAGGAGGATCGGGTCTATCTGGCGCGGCTCTACTGGTTCACGGTGGAGTTCGGGCTGGTGCAGGAGGGCGATGACCTGCGCATCTACGGCGGCGGCATCCTCTCCTCCATCGGCGAGACCGCCTATGCGCTTTCCGGGCAGCCGGTGCTGCAACCCTTCGATCTGCTGGAGGTGCTGCGCACTCCTTATCGCATCGACATCATGCAGCCCACCTATTTCGTGTTGCCGAACCTGGCGTGTCTCTACCGTCTGGGGCCACAGGAGATCATGGCGGCGGTGGCCGAGGCCCGTCGCCTCGGCCTGCGTCCGCCCCGCTTTGCCCCGGCCCCTGGCCGGCAGGCGAGCTGAACCCGTTTTCAACCCATTCCACAACATGATTGATGAAAGGAGTCCCGAATGTCTGAACTGGCAACCCAACGGTGCGAAGCGTGCCGCGCCGATGCCCCCAGGGTGACCGAGCAGGAGCTGAGCGAGCTGATGCACGCCATCCCCGACTGGCAGCCCCTGGTGGTGAACGGCGAGCTGCAACTGAGGCGCGAATTTGCCTTTCGCAACTTCAAGGAGGCGCTGGCCTTCACCAACCGGTTGGGGGAGCTGGCGGAGGCCGAGTTCCACCACCCGGCGATCCTGACCGAGTGGGGCAAGGTGACCGTCAGCTGGTGGACCCACAAGATAGGCGGCCTGCACCGCAACGACTTCATCATGGCGGCACGTACCGACGAGCTGCTGAGCTGAGATCCCGCGCCTCTGCATCCCCATTGAGAGGGCCTGCCCGGTGAAAACGGGGCAGGCCCGCATTTTTATGGGGGAGCGCTCGCACTGGCGGGATCGAGTCTGTATCATCCGGCTATTCAGAATGTTAGCTAGGAAGTGTGTGCCGAATGCGTCTTGAAGTCAGCTGTGAAGACCGTCTGGGCCTGACCCGGGAACTGCTCGACCGACTGGTTGAGCACAACATCGATCTGCGCGGCATCGAAATCGATACCTCAGGCATCATCTATCTCAATTTCCCCGAGCTGGAGTTTCGCGATTTCCAGCATCTGATGCCGGAGATCCGCCGCATTCCCGGCGTCTATGACGTCAAGACCATCCCCTACATGCCCTCCGAGCGAGAGCATCACGAGATAGAGGCCCTGCTCAAGGCGCTGCCGGATCTGGTCTTCTCCCTCGACAGCAAGGGACGGGTGACCCAGGCCAACCAGGCCGCCCTCACTACCCTGGCGCTGCCGCCGGAAGAGGTGCGCGGGGTGGCACTCGCATCCCTGGTCAAGGGTTTCTCCTTCGCCCGCTGGCTGGAGGCGAGCGAGATCAAGCCCCAGACCTGCAAACTCAGCCTCGGCGGTGAGGAGTACCTCGGCGATCTGATGCCGCTGTTCGTGGCAGAAGAGAAGGGGAAGCAAGCCTTGGCCGGCGCCGTGGTGGTGCTCAAATCCGCCCGCCGGGTCGGCATGCACTTCAGCGCGCTCCATGCGGTGGAGGTGGGAGGCTTCGAACACCTGCAGGCCGAGAGCCAGAAGATGAAAGAGGTGCTGGCCCAGGCCGCGAAACTCGCAATGCAGGATGCCCCCCTGCTCATCGTCGGCGAGACCGGCACCGGCAAGGAGCTGCTGGCCCGTGCCTGCCATGGCGCCAGCCTGCGCTCCAGCCACCCCTTCATGGCTCTGAACTGCGCCGCCATGCCGGACAACGTGGCCGAGAGCGAGCTGTTTGGCTACGCCCCCGGCGCCTTTGGCAACAACACCGAGGGCAAGCGCGGGGTGCTGGAGCTGGCGAGCGGCGGCACCCTGATGCTGGACGAGATCGGCGACATGTCCCCCCATCTGCAGACCAAGTTCCTGCGGGTGCTGCAAGACGGGGTCTTTCGCCGGGTCGGGGACGAGCAGGAGGTGAGGGTCAACGTGCGCTTCATCTGCACCACCCAGAAGCAGTTGCTGGATCTGGTGCACGAGGGCAAGTTCCGGGAAGATCTCTACTACCGCCTCAATGTCTTGAGTCTGGCGCTGCCGCCGCTGCGCGAGCGCAAGGCGGACATCATGGCGCTGGCCCAGCAGTTCGTCTCCCGCTTCGCGATCGAGTTGCAGCGCCCGCGCCCGCGCTTTACCCGCAACATGGCAGAATACCTGACCGCCTACCGCTGGCCCGGCAACGTGCGCCAGCTGCGCAACTGCCTCTACCGGGCCATGACCCTGCTGGAAGGGGACGAACTTGGCCCCGAGCACGTGGATCTGCCGGTGGCGGCCGATGCCATGCCGCTCATCGACGAGTGGTTCGAAGGGGGGCTCGACGAGGCGGTGAAGCGCTTCGAGAGCCGGCTGCTGGAGCGGCTCTACCCGGCCTTCCCCTCTACCCGCCAACTGGCCAAGCGGCTCGGGGTCTCCCACACCGCCATCGCCAACAAGCTGCGCGAATACGGGATTGGTAAAAAGTAACTCCGAAGGCGGTGTGTACCCAGGACGCCCCTCCTGGTGTGGGCGGTCGCCATCGCTGCGACGCCAGATGACGCAGCCGGTGTGTGTCCGGATGGGGAGCCGCCGCGCGGCTGGTAAGCTCGGTGCGACTCCTCTCTGGCACTCCCTTCATGGGCGTCGGCCCATCCCGGTACCGACGTGGATTTAAGCGCGGGCATCATGCAGTTGTTTTGTTTCATCCGGATTTCCATGTGGTTGCTGCCACTGTGTTGCATGCTGGCACTGGCCAACGTGGCGGTGGCCGCGACCTCGGCCGAGATCCGCAGCGACATGGTGCGTCAAACCGTGCTCGATATCCTCAGCTACACCCGTTGGCCCAGCGAGCCTGCCACACTGCGGCTCTGTGTCGCCGCGCCCACGGCATATGCGGCGTCGCTGCTGACCATCAGACAACAGGCCAATGGCCGCCCGGTCGATGTGCATCGCTACGAGCTCGACGACGAGGCGTTGTTTCGGCGCTGCGATGTGATCTATCTGGGAGTGCTGACCCCCGAGCAACGCCTCGCCTTGTTCGAGCGTCTGCATGGTCACGCCATCCTCAGCATCAGCGAGCAGAGCCGCGAATGCATCGCCGATGCGGTGTTCTGTCTGCAGGCAGGGGAGCGGGTGCGCTTTCGGGTCAACCTGGATGCACTGGCCCGCAGCGGCGTGCGGGTGCACCCGGCCGTGCTGAAGCTCGCCAGGGCGGATGAGGACGTGCGATGACAATCAATCACGCAAACCCTCGACTCACGCTGCGACAGAGCCTGGGGCGTACCCACATGATGATCTCCCTGACCGCCGTCTGCATGGCGGGCCTCTTCCTGACCATCACGGCGCTGCTGGCCCTGCGCCTCTATGCGGATCACAACCTCAAGCTGGTGGCGCGTGCCATCAGCTACACCACGGAGGCGGCCGTGGTGTTCGATGACAAGGATGCGGCCAAGGATGCCCTGGAGACCATCACCTCCCGGGAGGACATCGCCAGCGCCAGTATTCTGCTGCCCGACGGTCAGGTGCTGGCGAGCTGGCGGCGGGACATCACGACCCCCTGGACCAGCTTGGAACAGCAGTTGGCCCGCTTGATCCTGCCGGGGCCGGTGGAGCTCTCCATGGTGCGGGAGAACAAGGAGATAGCCCGGGTCCACCTGGTCGGTCACGGACAATACCTGCTGCGCTTTCTCTTGCAGACCCTGATGGCGACCCTGGTGTGCCTGTTGCTCAGCATCCTGGGGGCACTCTATGTGGCGCGCCGGATGCAGCGATCCATCACGGCACCCCTCAAGGCCCTGACCGAGGTTGCCTACAACGTCAGCCGCCAGCGCGCCCTCAAGCAGCGAGTACCGGCGGCCAACATCGCCGAGCTGCACGCGCTCGGGGAAGACTTCAATTCCCTGCTCGACGAGCTGGAGGCCTGGCAGGCTCACCAGAAGCGGGAGAATGCCAGCCTGCTGCACCAGGCGACCCATGACCCTCTCACCGGTCTGCCCAACCGGGCGCTGTTCGAGGCGCGGCTGGAGCAAGCCATCCAGGCCGGGCGCACCCGGCAGGAGCGCTTCGCCCTGCTCTATCTGGACTGTGATCGCTTCAAGCAGATCAATGACAACCTGGGCCATGCCATAGGTGACGAGGTGCTCATCGCGCTGGCGCGGCGGGTGCAGCATCAGCTCAGGCCCATGGATCTGGTGTGTCGATTGGGAGGGGATGAATTTGTCATCCTGCTCTCTCCGGTGCATCAGGAGAGTGAGGTGCGCGAGGTGATGATGCGGATCCAGCAGGCGATGACCACTCCTGTGGTCTTGAGCGATGGCCACCACCTGCAGATAGGGGTGAGCGTCGGCTCCGCCCTCTACCCCGAACAGGGGGGGACGGCAGAAGCCCTTTTGCAATTCGCCGACGGTGCCATGTATGAATCCAAACGACAACGCAGGGAGGGAGCCGGAGACCATAAGACAACCACTTGAAATTGAAAATAATGAAAGGACAAGAACAATGACTTTTTTCAACCTGATGAGAGCGGGTCTGTTCGCGCTCTTGCTCGGTGGTCTGGCGGCTTGCCAGAGCGCGCCCAAGGGCCTCACCGAGCAGCAGATCGCCGCACTCAAGGAGCAGGGGTTTCACCTGACCGACGAGGGCTGGACCCTGGATATCTCCAACAAGGTGCTCTTTGCCAACAACGTGGGGGCCCTCAATCCCGGCACCCGCCAGGTGGTGGAAGCCTTGGGCAGGGCCCTGATTGAGGTGGGTCTGAACCGGGCCCGGGTGGACGGCCACACCGACTCCAACGGCGAGGCGGCCTACAACCAGCAGCTCTCGTTGAAACGGGCCCAGTCCGTGGCCGAGGTGCTGGCGTCGGTGGGTATGCCCGCTGCCAACCTGGACATCCGTGGACGCGGGGAAGAGGCGCCCATCGCCGATAACGGCACCGCCGCCGGACGGGCGGAGAATCGCCGAGTCGCCATCATCATAGACAACGGCTGATCGGCCAACGCCCTGCATCAACTGCTATCATCCGGTTTTCCGGATCCCTTCGTTCGTTAGCTCGAATGCGTGTGTGCCACCACTCTCCTGGCGGAGAGTGGCTCTCTTCCTGCCACTCCTGCTGCATGATCCCGCTCTACATATTTTCTCGCACCCAGATAGCGGGGGGCTATGAGTTCCTCTCAATGTCCCGGACTTGATCCAGCACAACATGGAGTTCAACTGATATTCGTTATCATTTGCATTATTTCCAGACGGTAACCTGCCAGTGATGACGCCACAGTTCACCCCGACCATGACGGGGCTCGCCACCCCGGATCCCCTGAAGTTCGCCTTTGGCACCAAGACCTCGGCCCATGCCAGCCGGGGCGGCGCAGCCCCCCTGATGCTGGACGACCCCGGCTGGCGAGCCTGGTGGCAGCGGCCGAGCGAGGCCCAGGAGCGGGCGCTCTATATCCATGTTCCCTTCTGCCGCAAGCGCTGCAGCTTCTGCAACTTCTTCGAAAACGGCGCCAACCCGGCGCGCATGAGCCATTACATGGCGGCCCTGTGTGACGACCTGCAACGGGCCGCCGAGTCTCCCTTTGGCCAGAGTCGCCCCTTCTCGGCCGTCTACGTGGGGGGCGGCACCCCGACCGACATGGCGGCGGCGGATCTGGGGCGACTGGCCAGGGCCATTCGCGCCTTCCCCCTGACCCCGGATGCGGAGCTGACCCTGGAGGGGCGGCTCAACGGTTTTGATGATGATAAGTGGCAGACGGCCCTGGCGGGAGGCTTCAACCGCTTCTCGTTCGGGGTGCAGAGCTTCAACACAGAGGTACGCCAGCAGGCGGCCCGCTTCGACGACAGGGAGACACTGCTCGCCCGGCTGGGGGAGCTGACCCGGGATGACGCCGCCGTCATAGTGGCGGATCTCATCTTCGGCCTGCCGGGGCAGGATGATGCCCTGTGGCGCCAGGACATCGCGGATGTGATGGCCAGCGGCGTGCACGGGGTGGATCTCTACCAGCTCATCCCCATGCAGGGCACCAATCTGGAGCGGGCGCAGGAGAAGGGCCGGCTCGGCTGGTCCGCCGATGGCCAGCAGCGGGCGGCCATGTATGCCTATGGCGCCCACACCCTGGAGCAGGGGGGCTGGCAGCGGCTCTCCTGCAGTCACTGGCGACAAGGCGAGGCCGAGCAGAGCCGCTACAACCAGATGGCCAAGCGCGGCGCCGAGATCCTCCCCTTCGGTGCGGGGGCGGGGGGCAACATCCATGGCCACGGCCTCATGTATGGCCGGGATCTGGCAGCCTGGCACGAGGCGCTGGCGGCCGGTCTGCGTGCCCCCGGCATGGTGATGAGGCCCAACCCCAACGCGCCCGTCGATGGCCTGCTGCGCGGTGGCCTCGATACCGGCTGGCTGGCCCTCGGGCGCTTGCCGTCTCCCTTGCGGACGCATCTGTTGCCGCTCTTTGAACGCTGGCAACAGCACGGCCTGGCCGAGCTGACCGGGGAGACACTGGCGCTGACCCTGGCGGGGCGCTTCTGGAACGTCAATCTGCAGGCGGGTCTGTTCGAGTATCTGCAGTCAAATCCCATGGGAGGGGAGGCGGCAACCCTCGCCGCTCATCCGGGCGGGGCCCGGCATCACTCGCGGGGGTAGCGGGCAGGGAGCAAAACGAGAAAGGAAAGGGGGCCGCTTGAAGGCCCCCTTTCGTCATGGATTGTGCACTTCCTCCACCCGCACCCGCAGGCTGCCCTCGGCGAGCGTGGTGACCAGTTGCTGGCCCGGGCTCACCTGGGCGGCGCGGCGGATCACCTCGCCATTGGGGGTGCGGGTGATGGAGTAACCCCGCCCCAGGGTGGCCAGCGGGCTTATCCCGTCGAGGCGCGCACTCAGCATGGCGAGGCGGTGGGCGGCGAGATCCTGGCGCTTGTTCATCAGGGTATGGAGCCGCTCTTGTGCCAGCTGGTGGCGACGCTTGCCAGCGGCCAGCAGTTTTTCCGGGCTCCTGGCCTGCAGCCGCAGTTCGAGGTTCGCGAGGCGCCGCTCCCCCTGATGCAGGCGCAGATTGAGCAGTTGCTGCAGGCGGCCGGAGAGCTCGTCCAGACGCTGGGACTGCTGCTCCAGCCGGCGCTTGGGATCCTGATGGTCGAGCCGCTTTTGCAGCAGCGCGAAGCCGTGGCGGGCCGCGGTCTGGCGCCGTGAGATGGCCTGCACCAGGCGCTGCTTGAGGTGCACCAGGCGCTGGGCGCGGGCGCTTCTGTCCGGTGCCACCAGCTCGGCGGCGGCGGAGGGGGTGGGGGCGCGAAGATCGGCGGCGAAGTCGCTGATGGTGACGTCCACCTCGTGGCCCACGGCGCTCACCACCGGGATGGCGGAGCCTGCGATGGCGCGGGCCACCGCCTCCTCGTTGAAGCACCAGAGATCTTCGAGCGATCCGCCGCCGCGCCCGACGATGAGCACATCCACCTCGGCGCGGCGGTTGGCCAGGGCAATGGCCGCGACGATCTGGCCGATGGCGGCGCTGCCCTGCACCTGAGTCGGATAGATGAAGACCGGGAGATCCGGGGCGCGGCGCCCCAGCACCGTCAGCATGTCGTGCAGGGCGGCGCCGGTGGCCGAGGTGATCAGCCCCACGGCGCGTGGCTCGCGGGGGAGCGGGCGCTTGCGGCCCTCGTCGAACAGCCCCTCGGCGCCGAGGCGGCGCTTGAGCTCCTCGAAGCGCAGGGCCAGCATGCCGTCCCCGGCGGGCTGCATGGATTCGATGATGAGCTGGTAGTCACCTCGGGGCTCATAGAGGGAGACCCGCGCCTGCACCAGCACCTGCATGCCATCTTGCGGCCGGAACGGCACCCGGCGGTTGTTGCCCTTGAACATGGCGCAGCGCACCTGGGCTGAGATGTCCTTGAGGGAGAAGTACCAGTGGCCCGAGCTTGGCATCGCCAGGTTGGAGAGTTCCCCCGTCAGCCACACCAGCCCCAGATCCTGCTCCAGTATCATGCGCACGGCGCTGTTGAGGCGGGTGACGGTGAAGATCTGCTGTTGCCTGCTCTGGCTGGATTCGTCGAGGTGGTTCAAGGCTGGCCCTGCTGCTGTGTCCGCCGGGGCGGGGAGAAAACGATGGGGCATATCTTACCCCAGTTCAGCCCATCCGCCGAGTCCGTGTCTGTGGCAGCAGCGGCATCTGGCACCAGTTTGGCTGTGCCAGACGCCGAGCCATGGGGTCCGGCAGATGGCAGTTAGCTCTGTGGCTGCGCCTTGGCCGGTTTGGCGGCCTTGCTCGGGCTCACCACCAGCCAGACCGCGAGACAGACGATGGCGCCGCCCGCCACGAAGCCGCCGGTGAGGGTCTCGCCGAGCACCAGATAGCCCCACAGTATGCCAAAGGGCGGGATCAGGAAGGTGACCGTCAGGGAGCGCAGGGGCCCGATATCGGCGATCAGCCTGAAGTAGATCAGATAGGCGAGGGCGGTGCAGATGAAGCCGACCGCCAGCACGCTGGCCCACACCTCGGGGAGTGCCCAGTCGACGGTGGGGCCTGTCACCAGGGTGTAGCCGAAGAAGGGGAGCAGGAAGAGGCAGGCACCGAGCTGGCTGCCAAAGGCCACCAGCTTGGCGTCCAGGCCGCCCCGCTCGCTGATCCAGCGCCGGGTGAGGAAGCCGGCGCAGCCATAGCAGGCGGTGGCGATGAGGCAGGCCAGCACGCCGATGGCCAGCTGACCGCTCAGGTCGACCTCCCCCGTAGTGGTGATGAGCCCTATGCCCATGAGCCCCAGCATGACGCCGCTCCACTTGCGCAAGGTCAGCGTCTCGTTGAAGAAGGAGAAGCCGATGAGGGCCCCCATCAGCGGCGTGGTGGCGTTGAGGATGGCGGAATAACCGGCGGGCAGCCAGAGCGCGGCGATGGCGTACATCAGGAAGGGCACGCCTGAGTTGATGATGCCGAGCACCATGATGGACTTGAGCTTGCCCTGAAACAACATGGGGGTGCGCAGCAGCAACAGCATGGCGGCGAGCCCGACCAGGGCGAAAAAGACCCGCAGGAAGGTGGTGTTGACCGAGCCGAAGGCGGGCGCGGCGATGCGCATGAACAGGAAGCTGGCGCCCCAGATGGCCGCCAGCACCAGCAGCCGCACGTAATCCGATGTTCTCATCTTCTCTCCCTGAATGAACCGCCCTGCTGCCCGAGATGGCAAGGGGCCTTGCATCATGGCGGCAAGCGCCCCCAATGGCAACGGCCCAGTGCAGGAGGCAAGGCGCTGATAAGGTTCCCCGATGTGACCGCCACGGGAGGCACGTCTATATCCTCCGGGTGAGGGACTTCCCCTTCACTCCCATACAAAGAAATGAAAGCGCTATCAATCACATACAGCCAATGGCGAGGTCGACATCGGTCACATTTTGCGCGTGTTTGCCATGAGTCGGTCACTCGGGACTCTAGACTGGTCGGGCTCATCCGAAGGCGGGACGTTGCGGATGGGGGAATGCCTGGGTACACAGGCGTCACACACAAAACAATGAAAATAAAGGACTATCAATGGCTAGATGGATACTCGCGGCCGGATTGTTGGGAACCCTGATCACGGCGCCGAGCACGGCGGCGGAATGGTTCTTCCGGGGCACCGCGAATGGATGGGCGGCGACCGCCATGACGTCGACGGACGGCGTCAACTTTGATACCTGCCAGCGCTTCGTGAGCGGGGACGCCAGCGGCGGCCCGCGCTTTAAAATCGACCGATACGGCAACTGGCAGCAGAGCTACCCGAGCGCCGACTACGCGGTCACTGCCAATACCTCCTATCAGATCCGCATCCATGCCGGCACCCAGGCCATCACCACCACGGCGGTGGCGAGTTGCGAGGCCGCAGGGTTTGCCAAGACGCTGCCGCAGCTCAACGTGCGCGGCACCTTCAATGGCTGGGCCAGCCTGCCCATGACGCTGGTGGCGGATCACCTGTGGCAGGCCGACGCCTACATGGATGGCAAGACCAACCAGCGGCTCAAGTTTGATCAGGCGGGGAACTGGGCCATCAACTTCGGCGACAGCAACGCCGATGGCGTGCTCGAGCGCAGCGGCGGCGACATCCTCTGGAGTGGCACCGGCAATGTGCGCTTCCAGGTCAATGACCAGACCCAGGCCTACAGCATCACGGCGCTCGGGGACGACAACCAGCCCCCCATCGCTGTCATCACCCCGGGGGGCATCCTGAATGTCGCTGTGGGGGATACCGTGACCTTGAGCGGCAGCGACTCCACGGATCCCGACGGCCAGATAGCGAGCTATCTCTGGAGCAGCGGCGAGACCACGGAGAGTATCAGCGTCAACACAGCTCAGGCGGGCACCTTCACCTATGGCCTGACGGTCACCGACGATCAGGGGGCCAGGAGCAGCAGCAGCGTGAGCCTGGTGGTTGCCGCCCCCCAGACCGGCGGCAGCTGGTATTTCCGCGGCACCCCCAACAACTGGGGCCTGACCGCCATGACCAGCGAGGATGGAGTGACCTTCTGTACCGAGCAGACCTTTGGCAGCAGCAACCCCCGCTTCAAGATTGACCGCAAGGGGGACTGGACCGAGGCTTACCCGGCCCAGGACTACAAGGTGAGCGCCAACACCAGTTACCGCATCTGCTTCGACAGCCAGGACAAGACGCTGGAGGCGGCACCGCTCGCCGGCGCCGACAATCAGGCGCCCACCGTGACCGCCACCCCGGCCCCGGGGAGCTATGTGGATAGCCAGTCCATCACCCTGGGGGTGAGCGACGATAACGACAGCGCCCCCGCCGTTCATTTCACCACGGACGGCAGCACGCCCACCACGGCGTCCCCCCTCTACGCCGGTCAGGCCATTCTCGCCAGCGACAAGGGCAGCGGCACCGATCTGGTGATCCGCACCCTTGCCATCGACGCCAGCGGCAATCAAGGGGTGCAGAGTTTCAGCTATCAGATTGGCGAGACCCCGGTGGCGAGCGGCGATTTTCGCGCCGAGAGCATCTACTTCCTGCTGACCGCCCGTTTCTACGATGGGGATGGGAGCAACAACTACTACAATCGGGACCGCTACAAGGCGGGGGATCCTCACTGGCGTGGCGACTTCAAGGGGCTCATCGAGAAGCTCGACTACATCAAGGATCTCGGCTTCACCGCCATCTGGGTGACGCCGCCGGTGGAGAACCGCTCCGGCCTCGACTATCACGGCTATCACGCCTACGACTTCTACCGGGTCGATCCCCGTCTGGAGTCGCCGGGGGCCGGTTATCGCGAGTTCATCCAGGCTGCCCACGCCAAGGGGCTCAAGGTGATACAGGATGTGGTGATCAACCATTCGAGCCAGTACGGCCTGCGCGGCAAGACCTGGATCGATCGCCTGCCGGTCAAGTACTACGTGCCGGCAGGCTCCAGCCAGGGACTCATCAACAACGGCCCCTATCAGGGCAACCTCGGGGACTACGCCAGCGCCAACCGCTGTGACGACGACAACCCGGCGGCCCCCGACTGGTACAAGGCCCGCTGCCAGTCCGATCCGGCGGGCACCCAGCCCCTGGTGGACCCCAAGACCGGCGCCACAGTGCCGAGCGCAGGCTACAACCCGAACCGCTTCTTCGGCATCGATGCCCAGACCCTGGATCCCAGCTGGTATCACCTGGACGGCTTCATGTCCGGCGGCGATTGGGAGAGCCCGCTCGCCCTGCAGCGCAAGCACATGGCGGGGGATTGCATCGATCTCGCCACCGGCAACCAGAACGTCAAGGATTACCTCAACGGCGCCATCCACCAGTACCTCGACATGGGAGTGGACGCCATTCGCATCGATACCCTGAAGCACATCGAGCGGGACGAGCTGCTGACCTATGTCCACGATTGGCAGGCCCACAAGCCGGGGCTGTTCGTCTTTGGCGAGAACCTGGTCAAGGGCACCGGCTGGGGCTCTGAGCTGGCCAATGACAACGCCTCGGCGGTGATCCGCCCCTGGTGGTATACCCGCACCACGGCCAACCCGGCGGATCCCCGCGCAGGGGGTGATTCCGGCCTCTCGGTGCTGGACTTCTCCCTCTTCTCCACCTTCCGTGACAACGTCACCAAGGGGAGCTTTGGCGGGGTGGGGGGGATCTTTGGGATGGACTGGGTCTATGGCGATGCCACCAAGCTCATCACCTTCTTCCAGAACCACGACGTGGGGCCGGACAACGACTTCAAGTACCGCTACGGCGGGGAAGAGGGCAATGCGGCCATGACCTACAACTTGCTCTGGACGGCGCGGGGCATCCCGACCCTCTACTACGGGGAGGAGGTGATGTTCCAGGCCGGCAAGCCCCAGGACATCGACGGGGCCACCATGACGGTGGATCAGACCGGTCGCGCCTACTACGGGGACGTGCTGGACAATCCGGCCACCCCGAGCCATCCGCTCTATCAGCACATCAAGCGCCTGAACCAGATACGCAAGGCGGTGCCTGCCCTGCAAAAGGCGCCCATGAGCCAGGTGAACGAGTGGGGGATCGGCATCAGCTTCGTGCGTGACCTGAGCGCTCAAGGCAGCTACGCCGCCGTGGGCCTCGCGGCCAACGCGGCCCAGCAGATAAGCCTGAGCGGCCTGAAGAACGGCACCTACAGGGACGCGGTGACCGGCGCAAGCCAGAGCGTCAGCAACGGCAGCCTGAGCTTCCTGGTGCCCGCCTACTCGGCGCGAGTCTGGGTGCTGAATGGCCCGGGCAAGGTGGGGGCTGACGGCAAGTACCTCAAATAAGGAAAACCTGTCACTGTGTGCAGCGAGTCGGCCTTGGGGCCGACTTTTTATGGCACCGAGGCGTGAAGCGGGGGATGAAGGTAGGTGCATCCCACCCTGGTCGCGCTGGGGGAGGCAAGCCCAGGGCCCAGAATTGCACGTCTTTGGTGCGCTTGCCCCGATGTGGTGCATCCCCTTGTTGTTTGCCCTTGAATCCAATCCCGCAGAAACACGCCGTATCGCCCCCATGGCGCCCTCCTGATGGGTATCTTTCATGCTGCAAAGTGGAATTTTATCGGCATGATCCACCTAATAAACGGGTTAATAAGGGATGACCGCGACATGTTTTTTGGTTGACTGGGTAAAGATGCTGATCCGGCACGGGAGGCTATCCCTGGGTTGGTATGATCCATCTGTTTTTTGATGACTAATCGGAATTTAAATTCGATTTTTGATGATATCTCGGACTCTTGTTTTGATTGGCGCTCTTTTTGCTGTGACTTGTCATGCCCATGATGGCGATGTCAGGGGCAGGGGGTCGCAAGGTCGGGGGCGGGTGCCAGCAGGCTGAATGCACCGCCGCCATCCGTGCCGGAACGGCCTGGTTTTCGGGCAAGGGACGCCACAATCAATTCGTGTTAAGGAGTCATATGGAAGGTGAAATGACCATGCAGCCACTCTCTGTGGACAAGGGGCTGGCCCACACCCTCAAGGACGATGTCTACGGCATGGTGCTCGGCGTCATGTTTATCGCAGTCGGCCTCAATCTGCTCAAGTGCGCCGGCATGATCACCGGCGGCATCGCGGGTATAGCCCTGCTGCTCGCCCATGTCAGCAGCCTGCCCATAGGGGTGCTCTTCTTTCTGGTCAACCTGCCCTTCCTGGTGTTTGGTTACGTCACCATGGGGCGGGCTTTCATGGTCAAGACGCTGATCGTCAACGTCGCCCTCTCGGCCGCCACCCAGGCGGTGCCGCTGCTCTTGACGGTGAGCTATGTCCACCCCCTGTTTTCGGCCCTGGTAGGGGGCACCTTCCTCGGCATGGGGGTCTTGTCCCTGGCCCGTCACAACGCCTCGGTGGGGGGCATAGGCGTGGTGACGCTCTGGCTGCAAAGGCGCACCGGCATCAATGCGGGAAAGAGCCAGATGGTGCTCGATGTGCTGGTGTTTGCGCTCTCCCTGCTCACCCTGCCGCTCTCTCTGCTGCTCTGGTCCACCCTGAGCGCACTCGCCATGAACGCCATGCTGATGAACTGGCACAAACCCGGTCGCTACCAGGGGGGCTGAGTGGTGGCCCCCTGCGGGGCGCGGGGGAGGGGAATTGTTAAAAAGTGACCCGACGGGCGCTTCACGGGCATTTGGCTGCCAACGGCAAAAAAGATCATCTTGTCACGAAAAAAGGCATGGTTACGCCTGAATTTATTGGTTTTTTGCCCCGTTGGTCGTATTAAATCGGGCTACGCCATAAAAAATTCAAAAAACTTCTTTACCACTGGCCAATGCATGAGTAAAATTTGTCGGCAATATTTTACACCCCCACTCCTCAACGGTGAGATATTGCCATGCTCAGGATTGCCAAAGAAGCGCTGACCTTCGACGATGTACTGTTGGTTCCAGCACACTCCACTGTTCTTCCGAATACCGCCGACCTGCGTACCAAGCTCACGTCTGCTATCTCCCTGAATATCCCGATGATTTCCGCTGCCATGGACACAGTGACCGAAGCCCGTCTGGCTATCGCACTGGCCCAGGAAGGCGGTATCGGCTTCATTCACAAGAACATGTCCATCGAGCAGCAGGCTGCCGAAGTGCGCAAGGTCAAGAAGTACGAGAGTGGCGTGGTCTCTGACCCCGTCACCGTACGCCCTGACATGACCATCGCCCAGATCAAGGAGCTGAGCCACAAGAACGGTTTCGCCGGTTACCCCGTGGTGACTGACGGCAACCAGCTGGTCGGCATCATCACCGGCCGTGATGTGCGCTTCGTGATCGATCTCTCCCAGACCGTTGAACAGATCATGACCCAGAAGGATCGTCTGGTCACCGTGCGTGAAGGAGCCCCTCGCGAAGAGGTGGTTGCCCTGATGCAGAAGCACCGTATCGAGAAGGTGCTGGTGGTGAACGCCGACTTCAAATTGAAGGGCATGATCACCGTCAAAGACTTCCAGAAAGCCGAGCGCAAGCCGAACGCCTGTAAAGACGAGCGCGGCCGTCTGCGGGTCGGTGCCGCCGTCGGTGCCGGTGCAGGCAACGAAGAGCGCGTCGCCGCCCTGGTGGAAGCCGGTGTGGACGTGCTGCTGATTGACTCCTCCCATGGCCACTCCCAGGGCGTGCTGGATCGCATCAAGGCGACCCGTGATGCCTATCCTGACCTGCAAATCATCGGCGGCAACGTCGCCACGGCCGCTGGCGCCAAGGCGCTGGTCGCCGCTGGCGTCAACGCCGTCAAGGTCGGTATCGGCCCGGGCTCCATCTGTACTACCCGTATCGTGACCGGTGTGGGCGTGCCCCAGATCACCGCCATCTCCGACGCCGTCGACGCCCTGGAAGGCACCGGCGTGCCTGTGATTGCCGATGGCGGCATCCGCTTCTCCGGTGACGTGGCCAAGGCCATCGCCGCCGGCGCGAGCTGCGTCATGGTGGGCTCCATGTTCGCCGGTACCGAAGAGGCACCGGGCGAGATCGAGCTCTACCAGGGCCGCTCCTTCAAGTCCTACCGCGGCATGGGCTCCCTGGGTGCCATGTCCAAGGGCTCCAGCGATCGCTACTTCCAGACCGACAACGCCGCCGACAAGCTGGTACCGGAAGGGATCGAAGGGCGCGTGCCGTACAAGGGCCGCCTCAAAGAGATCATCCATCAGCAGATGGGCGGCCTGCGCTCCTCCATGGGCCTGACCGGCAGCGCCACCATAGACGACATGCGCACCAAGGCCGAGTTCGTGCGCATCTCGGGCGCCGGGATGAAAGAGTCCCACGTCCACGACGTGACCATCACCAAAGAAGCCCCCAACTACCGGATGGGCTGATAAAACGGGGCCCTGCGCCCCGTTTTTCCACCATTTTTTTATCCCATGCTTTTTGTGACAACATCAGCCTGATGCAGGAATAAAATGACTAAAGACATTCACGCCCACCGTATCCTTATCCTGGATTTTGGTTCCCAGTACACCCAGCTCATCGCCCGTCGCGTCCGTGAAATCGGCGTCTACTGCGAGCTGTGGGCCTGGGACGTAACCGAAGAGCAGATCCGCGAGTTCAATCCGAGCGGCATCATCCTCTCCGGCGGCCCGGAATCCGTGACCGAGGCGGGCAGCCCGCGCGCCCCCGAGTACGTGTTCAATGCCGGCGTGCCGGTGTTCGGCATCTGCTACGGCATGCAGACCATGTCCGAGCAGCTCGGCGGCAAGGTGCAGTCCTCCAACCTGCGTGAATTCGGTTATGCCCAGGTCGAAGTGCTGGGCCACTCCGGCAAGACCAGCGCCTTGCTGCGCAACATCGAAGACGCCATCGCCGACAACGGCCATGCACTGCTGGACGTCTGGATGAGCCACGGCGACAAGGTCACCGAGATCCCGGCTGGCTTCACCACCATAGCCCAGACCGCGACTTGTCCCCATGCGGCCATGGCCGATGAGGCCCGTCGCTTCTACGGCGTGCAGTTCCACCCGGAAGTGACCCACACCCGCCAGGGTGCCCGCATGCTGGAGCACTTCGTGAAAGAGATCTGCGGCTGCGAATGCCTCTGGACCCCGGCCACCATCATCGACGACGCCGTTGCCCGCATCCGCGAGCAGGTGGGTGACGACGAGGTGATACTGGGCCTCTCCGGCGGCGTGGACTCCTCCGTTGTTGCCATGCTGGTGCACCGCGCCATCGGCGATCGCCTGACTTGCGTCTTCGTCGACAACGGCCTGCTGCGCCTGAACGAAGGCACCCAGGTCATGGAGATGTTTGGCGATCACTTCGGCCTCAAGATCGTCAAGGTCGATGCCGAAGAGCGCTTCTTGTCAGCTCTCGCGGGCATCGACGAGCCGGAAGCCAAGCGCAAGACCATAGGTCGCGTCTTTGTGGAAGTGTTCGACGACGAAGCCAAGAAGCTCAAAAACGCCAAGTGGCTGGCGCAAGGTACCATCTACCCTGACGTCATCGAATCCGCCGCCAGCAAGACCGGCAAGGCCCACGTCATCAAGTCCCACCACAACGTCGGTGGCCTGCCGGAAGAAATGAAGATGGGTCTGGTGGAGCCGCTGCGCGAGCTGTTCAAGGACGAAGTGCGCCGTGTCGGCCTCGAACTCGGCCTGCCCTACGACATGCTCTACCGTCACCCCTTCCCGGGTCCGGGTCTGGGCGTGCGCGTCCTTGGCGAAGTGAAGAAAGAGTACTGCGATCTGCTGCGCAAGGCCGATGCGGTCTTTATCGAAGAGCTGCGCAAGGCCGACCTCTACAACCAGGTCAGCCAGGCGTTCGCCGTCTTCCTGCCGGTGCGCTCCGTCGGCGTCATGGGCGATGGCCGCAAGTACGACTGGGTCATTGCGCTGCGCGCCGTCGAAACCATCGACTTCATGACCGCCCACTGGGCCCACCTGCCGTACGACTTCCTCGGCCACGTGTCGAATCGCATCATCAACGAGATCAACGGCATCTCCCGCGTGGTGTACGACGTCTCCGGCAAGCCGCCCGCGACCATCGAATGGGAATAAGCGGCTAACGCCTCTCCCTGCGATCACGCAAAACTGTCAAAAAGGCGCCCTTGAGGCGCCTTTTCTTTTTCCAATCGTTTGCGAGGAAATTTTGCTCCTGGCACATGGGATGGAGGCCGTGTTGCCAATGCTGTCGTGGTGAGTTCCTGAGTCGATCAACGGAGCGTCATCCATCGCGTCCACATAGGGCGGCAGGCTGTTGTTTCTCTTGGCAGGAGAGGGGAGCAAGCCAAGTCCGTCAGTTGCCATACGGGCAATGGATCCGGATACCCGCGGCTTGGATACCCCATCTTGAATCAAGAGGGTGATGCGAGCTGCTGATACGCCCCCAATATGGGGTAATTTCTTGATCTGGCTTGGGAAACGCCCACCTTCCTCTTTGTATTGTCTCTCTTGCTCGCTAGGATAGCCGTCTGGATATGGCCTCTTTGGAGTCACCGATGAACCAGGCCAGAGACACAGTGTGGGTCAAAGGCAGCAAACTGGAGGCTGCCCTGCGGTAGCTTGGGTGTAATTTGGCAATGGCACGGGCAGACCGAACGCAAATGGGTGCCGCAACTGATGAAAGCGTATGTACTCAAATACTAGGGACAGTTTACTAATATCCTGATTTAAAATGATTTTTTTATGTGGTTATGAAGATGAAGCGGAGTTATACGGAAGGCTCTGCTATTGAATTAGGGAAGGTGCGAACAAGTCCCTGATGTGAGATCATGAGCCCCACTTGGCATCAGGGATGAGGTTCAGCATGAGTCACCAGCTCACCTTCGCGGATAGCGAGTTCAATGGTAAACGCCGCAAAACCCGCAAAGAGATATTCTTGGCTCGCATGGACGCTGTGCTCCCATGGTCAAGGATGCTGGAGGTCATCGAACCCGTCTATCCCAAGGCTGGTAACGGGCGTCGTCCCTACCCACTCGACACCATGCTCCGCATTCACTGCATGCAGCAGTGGTACACCCTCAGCGACGGCGCCATGGAAGACGCACTCTACGAGATTGCCTCGATGCGTCTATTTGCCAAGCTCTCCCTGGACCAGGCCATCCCTGACCGCACTACCATCATGAATTTCCGGCATCTGCTGGAACAGCACCAACTGGCACGCCAACTCTTCGAGGCCATCAACCAGTGGCTCTGTGATGCGGGTATCATGATGAAGCAAGGCACACTGGTCGATGCCACCATCATCGAAGCCCCCAGCTCCACCAAAAACAAGCGTGGAGAGCGTGACCCCGAGATGCATCAGACCAAGAAAGGCAATCAGTGGTATTTCGGCATGAAGGCTCATATCGGCGTCGATGCCAAGAGTGGTCTGACTCACAGTCTGGAGACCACGTCAGCCAACGAGCACGACCTCAATCAGGTCGGTAATCTGCTCCATGGCAAGGAAGAGTTTGTGTTCGCTGATGCCGGATATCAGGGGGCTGAAAATCGTGAAGAGCTGGCCGATGTGAAGGCTGAATGGGCGATTGCCATGCGCCCTGGCAAACTCAAGGAACTCAAAAAGCATCCTCGTAAAAACAAGGCAGTAATTGCTTTTGAGAGGCTCAAGTCCAGCGTACGCGCCAAAGTGGAACTGAATCGCCCCGGGTTTTCTAGACACTCTGTTGTTGAACATTGAACTGCTTTTCA
>RCUN01000187.1_pt1 | contig 56297 bp, 35 predicted proteins | sample 2166181 | NCBI WGS metagenome assembly RCUN01 (sample SAMN09932603, study PRJNA488358) | compost metagenome | feature: garden; material: soil; isolation source: compost soil in crotononitrile-enriched culture | place: Germany: Experimental Botanical Garden Goettingen | collected 2016-01-27 | reverse complement strand
GACACCGTGGCCGGTGATGACATCATCAACGCCATTGAACATGGTCAGAGCGTGATGATCGGCGGTACCAGCACCGGCATGGTGCCGGGAGTGCAACTGGCCATCAGCGTCAACGGCCAGACCTACCATGCCAGCGTACTGGCGGACGGCACCTGGCTGACCAATGTACCTGCGGCTGATGTGGCCAATTGGCCAGCTGGCGCGGTGAATATTACCGTCGCGGGCAGCAGCGCCACTGGTAACCCGGTACAGATCGGTCACACCGTAACTGTCGATCTGGCAGCCGTTGCGGTTTCTATTGCTACCGTGGCGAGCGACAACGTGCTGAGCATCGTCGAACATTACCAGCCGGTGATCCTAAACGGCAGCACCCAGAACGTGGAAGCGGGCCAGGTGGTGAAAGTCTCCTTCGCAGGCCACAGCTACGACGCGGTTGTCGGCAGCGATGGCAAGTGGACGGTAACGGTGCCGGCTGTGGATATGAAGGGGTTGGCTGACGGCGAGACCCAGGTTCAGGTGAGCGTGGTGAATCAGGCGGGCAACAGCGTCAGCGCGGCGCAGAACGTCCATGTCGATCTGACGGCACCAACCCTGACCCTTGATCCGGTCACCAGCGACAACGTGATTAACGCCGCCGAAGCGGGCGCAACCCTGACTGTCAGCGGTAGCAGCAATGCCGAAGTGGGCCAGAGCGTGACCGTCAACTTTAACGGTGCCAACTACACCACCAACGTCGACACCGACGGCAGGTGGAGCGTGGAAGTAGCGCCAGGTGTCCTGACCGACGGTAACATTACCGTCAGCGCCAGCGTCAGCGATAAAGCAGGTAACCCGATTAGCACCAGCAAGGATGTTCTGGTGGATCTGACCGTGCCAACCGTGTCCATCCACACCATCGCCAGTGATGACATCATCAACCTGACCGAACATGGTCAGGCACAGATCGTCAGCGGCAGCAGCACCGGTGCGGCGGTGGGCGATAAGGTCACCGTTTCCATCGGTGGCAATAGCTACACCACCGTGCTGGACGCCAGCGGTAACTGGAGCATAGGCGTACCGGCTAGCGTCATTGGTACCCTGACCGACGGTACGGTGGCCATCAATGTCACCATCACCGATGCGGCGGGTAACGTCGGCAGCGGCAATAAAAACATTACGGTCGATACCGGCCTACCAAGCGTGAGCTTCAATCCGATCGCGGTGGACAACGTCCTCAACGCCGTCGAGAAGGGCCAGCCGCTGATCCTCAGCGGCAGCAGCAGCCAGTTGGCTAACGGCAGCATCCTGACTGTAGAGCTGAACGGCGTCAGCTACCTCACTGGCGTGGATGCCAGCGGAAACTGGAGCGTCAACGTTTCGGTGGCTGACCTCGCGAAACTGGGTGAAGCCAACTACAGCATCACCGCCAGCGGCACAAGTGCAGTGGGCAACAGTGTGAGCAACACGACCAACCTGTTAGTGGACACTGTCCGGCCAGTTGTCAACATCGAGCCGCTGACCAGCGACGACGTGCTGAACATCGCCGAAGTCAATGCAGGCCAGACTCTGAACGGTACGGTGACCGGTTCTGCTGCGGGCGATACCATCACTGTTGTCCTGGGCGGCCAAACTTACACCACCAGCGTACAGGGTGACCTGACTTGGAGCATACCGCTGACCTCGGCTGACCTGACCGCGCTGGGTAACGGTGCGATTACGGTGAGCGCCAGTGTGACCAACGATCACGGTAACACTGGCACCGGTAGCCGCGACTTTGTGGTAGACGCTAACCTGCCTGGTCTGCGTGTGGGTATCGTGGCCGGTGATGACATCGTCAATGCCATCGAGCACAGCGAAAGTGTCATCATCAACGGTACCAGCAGCGGTATGACACCGGGCGCAGCCTTGGTGGTGACCGTCAACGGCCAGACCTACAACGCCAGCGTACTGGCAGACGGTAGTTGGCTGACCAATGTGTCTGCGGCTGATGTCAGCAGTTGGCCTGCAGGCCAGATGAATGTCACCGTGGCAGGCAGCAGCGCCATCGGCAACCCGGTCTCCAGCACTCGTGTGGTGAACGTAGACCTTAGCAGCGTGGCGATCGCCATCAATACGGTGGCTGGCGATAATGTCCTGAATGCTGCTGAGCACAACCAGGCCCTCACCTTGAGTGGCAGTACCCTGAACGTTGAAGCGGGCCAGATGGTCAAGATTGTGTTTGACAGCCACAGCTATAACGCCATCGTGGGTAACGATGGTAAGTGGGCGGTGACAGTTCCAGCGGCTGATATGAAGACCATGACCGACGGTGAGACGAACGTGCAGGTCAGCGTGGTCAATAGGACCGGCAACGGTGCCAGTGCGGGCCAGAAGGTCCTGGTGGATATCACCGCGCCGACCGTGACCGTTGACGCAATCACCAACGATAACGTCATCAACCAGGCAGAAGCGGGGGCAGATCTGGTTATTACAGGTCACAGCAACGCGCAAGCGGGCCAGTCCCTGACCTTGAACCTTAACGGGATTAACTACAGCACCACCGTGGGGACGGATGGCAGTTGGAACGTAACGGTTCCGGCTGGCGACCTGAGCGGTTTGCCCAATGGTACCCAGAACGTCAGCGTTAGCGTGAGCGACAAGGCGGGTAACCCGATCCGGGTTGATCACAACGTGTTGGTTGATCTGGTAGCCCCGACGGTGACTATCAACCGGGTAGCCGGTGATGATGTCATCAACCTGAGCGAACATGGGCAGGCGCAGATCGTCAGCGGCAGCAGCACCGGCGGGGCGGCAGGCGATAAAGTGACTGTCACCCTTGACGGTAGCAGCTATCTGACTGTGCTGGATGCGAGCGGTAACTGGAGTGTCGGTGTTCCGGCCAGCGTCATTAGCGGCCTGGCTGACGGCACGGCGACCGTAACAGCCACCGTCACTGACCGCGCAGGTAACGTGGGATCTGTCACCAAGGATGTGAGAGTGGATACCGGCCTGCCGAGCCTTGGCTTCAATGCCATCTCGGTGGATAACGTCCTCAACGCCGTCGAGAAAGGGCAGTCGCTGGCTATTAGTGGCACCAGCAGTGACTTGGCTGACGGCAGTACCGTGACTGTTAATCTGAATGGCAAGAACTATCTCACCACCGTAGATGCCAGTGGTAACTGGAGTGTCAGCGTACCGGCGATGGACTTGTCCAGAATGGCGGACGCCAACTACAGCGTGACGGTGAGTGGTACCAGCGCAGTGGGCAACAGTGTCAGCAACACCGCTGACCTGCTGGTTGACAGCAAACTGCCGTCGGTGAATATCGATCCGGTGACCAGTGACGACGTGCTGAACATCGCCGAAGTGGGCGCAGGCCAGACCCTGAGCGGCACGGTCAGTGGCGCGACGGCGGGCGATACTGTCACTCTGATTTTGGGCGGCAAGTCTTTTACTGCCATCGTGCAGCCCGATCTGACCTGGGTCATTCCGGTAACCTCGGGCGACCTGACCGCGCTGGGTAACGGGGCCATTACGGTGAGCGCCAGCGTGACCAACACGCACGGCAATACCGGAGTTGGTAGCCGCGACTTTGTGGTTGATGCCAGCCTGCCGGGCCTGCGTGTAGGTACCGTGGCCGGGGATGACATCGTCAACGCTATCGAACACGGTCAGAGCCTGAATATCAACGGTACCAGCAGCGGTATGACACCGGGCGCAGCCTTGGTGGTGACCGTCAACGGCCAGACCTACAACGCCAGCGTACTGGCAGACGGTAGTTGGCTGACCAATGTGTCTGCGGCTGATGTCAGCAGTTGGCCTGCAGGCCAGATGAATGTCACCGTGGCAGGCAGCAGCGCCATCGGCAATCCGGTCTCCAGCACCCGCGTAGTGACGATCGACCTGAGCGACGTGGCGGTGTCCATAAACACCATCGCGGGCGATAACGTGCTCAATGTCGCGGAACACAACCAAGCGCTGATGTTAAGTGGCAGCACCCAGAACGTGGAAGCGGGCAAAGTGGTGAACGTGGTGTTCGCTGACCATAGCTATAGCGCCATCGTGGGTAACGACGGCACCTGGAGAGTCACGGTACCGGCCGCCGACATGAAGACCATGACCGACGGCGAGGCCCGCGTGCAGGTGAGCGTCACTAACGCAGCGGGTAACTCCGCCAGCGCGGCGCAGGGCGTATATGTGGATCTGAGTGTCCCGGCGTTGACCATTGATAACGTCACTAGCGACAACGTGCTGAATAAGGCAGAAGTGGGCAGCGATCTGCTGCTGAGCGGTACCAGTACGGCGGAAGTAGGCCAGATGGTCACCGTGACCTTCGACGGTAATGACTATCTGGCGGAGGTGCAGGCCAACGGTAGTTGGAGCCTGAACGTACCGGCCGCCGATCTGACGAGCCTGCGGAATGGCAACGTCACCGTCAGTGCCTCGGCCAGTGACAAAGCGGGCAATATCAGCAGCGTCAGTCGTGACGTTCTGGTGGATATCACCGTGCCTACAGTGATCATCAACACCGTGGCCGGTGATGACATCATCAATGCCACCGAACAAGACGTGGCGCAGACTGTCAGTGGTAGCAGCAGTGGTGCGGCAGCCGGTGACAAGGTTACCCTGATGATCGACGGGCACTCCTACATGACCGTGCTTGATGCGTCCGGCAACTGGAGCGTGGGCGTGCCAGCCAGCGTGGTGAGTGGACTGAGCAGCAATACTTACCGTATCGATGTCAGCATCACTGATGCGGCGGGCAACACCGGTAGCGCCAACCGTAATGTGGAGGTCAACACCACTACGCCACAGCTGAGCATTAATACTCTGGCGCAGGACGACGTGATCAACGCGGTGGAGAAAGGTAGCGACCTGTTGCTGAGCGGCGCCAGTAATCTGGCTAATGGTACCTCCATCACCGTCAGCTTGAACGGTAAGAGTTACACCACCACAGTCAACGGTGGTCAGTGGACCCTGACGGTGCCGGCCATCGACGTGGCGAAGCTGGGTGAAGCCAGCTACACCGTGACGGCCAAGTCTACGGACGGGGTAGGCAACAGCGTCAGCGTTGATCATCTGGTGTTGGTTGACAGCGCCATTCCGGTGGTGCTGATTAACCCGGTGACCAGCGATGACGTGCTGAATGCGGCCGAAATTGCCAGTGGTCAGACGCTGAGCGGCCGTGTGGCCGGTGCGGTGGCGGGCGATACTGTTACCGTGATGTTGGGCGGCGAAGCCTACATCACCCAGGTGAACGGCGATCTGAGCTGGAGCGTGAACGTTCTGGCAGCGGATCTGACCGCTCTGGGCAACGGCGGCCTGACTGTCAGCGCTTCCGTGACCAACGGCCACGGTAACATTGGGTATGGTAGCCGGGATATCCAGGTGGATGCGAATCTGCCGGGGCTGCGTATCGCTACCGTGGCTGGTGATGACATCATCAACGCTATCGAACTCGGTCAGAATCTGATCGTTAGCGGTACCAGCAGCGGTTTGGAAATGGGCAGCGCTGTTCAGGTCATCCTTAACGCTACCGAGTATACGGCGATCACCAACGCCGATGGCAGTTGGAGCGTAGCGATTCCGGCGGCTGAGGTGGCGGCACTGCATGCCGGAGGGGTGATCATCACTGCCAGCGGCATCAGTTCGGCGGGTAACCCGGTGGGGATCCAACACGGTATTACGGTCGATATGAACGCTGTAGCGGTGTCCATCAACGCTGTAACGGGTGACAACGTGCTGAATGCACAGGAAAAAGGCAGTGAACTGCTGCTGAGCGGTCGTAGCCAGAACGTAGAGACGGGCCAGACGGTGAACGTACAGTTCGCTGGTAATGGCTATACCGCGACGGTGCAGACTAATGGCAATTGGAGCGTGACGGTACCGTCTGCGGACCTGCGTACCCTGACCGACGGCGACGTACAGGTGCAGGTGAGCGTGGTGAACGCGGCTGGTAACGGCGCGAGCGCATCGCAGGGCGTGCATGTGGATCTGAGCGCCCCGGCGCTGACTATCGATAACGTTACCAACGACAACGTGCTGAATGCGGCAGAGGTGGGTAGCGATCTGTTGCTGAGCGGTACCAGCACCGCTCAAGCGGGCCAGACGGTTACTGTGATGCTCAATGGCATCAGTTATGAGGCGGTTGTAGAGGGTAGCGGCCGTTGGAGCACGACCGTTCCTGCCTTTGATATTGCCCGTCTGGCACAGGGTAATCTCACCGTCAGTGCTAGCGTTAACGATCAGGCTGGTAATCACACCCAGGTTTCGCGTGATGTGCTGGTTGATACTCTGTCACCTGGTGTCACCATTGCGGCCATTGCCTTTGACAACATCATCAATGCGACCGAGCACGGTGTGGCGCAGATTGTTAGTGGCGGCAGTACCAGAACCGTATTGGGCGATAAAGTCTCTGTGGTGATAGATGGCAGGACTTATGTCACCCTGGTGGATGCCAGTGGTAACTGGAGTGTAGGGGTACCGGCGGAGGTCATCAACGGCCTGGCTGATAACACTTATACCGTTACTGCGACCATCACCGACAGTGCCGGCAACGTGGGCAGTGCGTCACATCAGGTAGTGGTTAATACACAACTACCAGTGTTGACGATAAATACTCTGGCTCAGGATGACGTGATCAACTCCGTTGAGAAAGGCCAGCCGCTGACCATTAGCGGTACCAGTACACAGATTGATGGGGCAATGGTCAGCGTTACTCTGAATGGGGTCAGCTATCAGGCTGTGGTCACAGGAGGGGGCTGGAGCTTGAACGTCCCTGTCTCTGACGTGGCGAAACTGGGTGAGGCTGTTTACACGCTGACGGCAAGCGCGACGGATACCAATGGCAACCGCGGTAGCGTGGTTCACAATCTGTTGGTGGATAGCGTAGATCCGTCAGTGGTGATTAATACCGTTACCAGCGACAACGTACTGAATGCTCAGGAGGTGGCAATAGCACAAGCCATATCTGGCAAGGTCGTTGGCGCTGCTGCCGGGGATATCGTCATAATAACGGTGGGGAGCAATACCTACTCGGCACAGGTTCAAAGCGATCTGAGCTGGAGCATTAACCTGTCGTCCAACGATCTGTTACTGCTTGGCAATGGTAGCCAAACTATCACCGCCAGCGTCACTAACGCGCACGGTAACGTAGGCCTCAGCAGCCACAGCTTCGTGATCGATGCCAACCTGCCAGGACTGCGCGTCAATACAGTGTCAGGTGACGATGTGATTAACTCACTGGAGCACAGCAAATCCTTGGTGGTGACGGGAACCAGCGAAGGTTTCAACCTGGGTGATACCATCAATATCGTTATTAATGGTGTGACTTATCAGGCAGCTATCGCTCAGGCTGGCAATTGGTTGGTCTCGATACCGGGGGCAGATGTACAGAACTTCCCTGCGGGAGAGCTGAGAGTGAAAGCCGAGGGGACCAATGCTATTGGTAACCAGGTTTCCAATACCCATCTGGTGACGGTAGATCTCGACAGTGTAGCCGTCAGCATCAACACGGTGGCAACTGACGATATCATCAATAAAGTCGAAAAAGGGCAGTCTCTGACGCTGACCGGTGAAGTGGCCGGTGTGGAAGTTGGGCAAACTGTGACGTTGAACTTTGGCGGGCAAACGTTCGTAACTACCGTACTGAGCGGTAACACCTGGAGTTATACGGTTCCTGTTCCCGTGATGTTGGCTGTAAGCGAAGGTAATCTTGCTATCGCGGCCAGCGTAACCAATCAGGCGGGCAATTCCTCAAGTTCGTCCCATGCGGTCATTGTTGACAGCATGCCACCGATCCTCAGTATCAATGCCCTGTCTACCGACGGCCGGCTCAATGCGCTTGAGCACGGTCAACCACTGACAATTGCGGGTAACAGCAATGGGTTGGAAAGTGGGCGGACGGTGACGGTAACATTAAACGGGAACACTTACACCGCCACTGTGGGTAACGACGGTAGCTGGACGCTGATTGTGCCTGATTTGGATGTGATGGACTTGCCTGAGGGTCCATTGACCGTAACGGTAGCTTCCTCGGATCTTGCGGGTAACCCGGTTTCTGTTCAAAGCAACCTGCTGGTTGATACCCAGTTGCCGACGGTGACTATCAACAATATCACCGCAGATAACATAATCAACGCGGCTGAACATGGTCAGGCGCAGGTCATCACCGGCACCAGTGACGCTGTGGGACAGGTGATTTCAATCACCATTGGCGGTGAAACCTACACTACTGAGGTCCGTATAGATAAGACCTGGGTTATCGGGGTGCCTTCCCTAGTGATCAACAATCTGGCTGAAGGAATCAACACTGTCCATGCATCAGTCAGTGACCAAGCAGGCAATGCTATTGCTCTGGACCACCAGTTCGAGGTTGCGTCAGGCTTGCCTAGCCTGATCATTGATACAGTAGCAACGGATAACATCATCAATAGTCTGGAGCAAGGGTTGCCACTCACCATAAGTGGTACGGCCAGCAGCAGCCTGTTCGGGCAGACGGTGGAGGTGAGGCTCAATGATCAATCTTACACCACCGAAATCGGCAATACCGGCATCTGGAGCGTTATTGTCCCGGTAGACAAACTGGCCGAACTGAGTGACGGCAGATACCAGATCACGGCCAGTGCCATCGATAATGCACTGAACAGTGCAAATAGTGCCAAACAGATTGTGGTAGACACCCTGCCGCCAACGCTGACGGTGAATACCATCGCGGCTGATGACATCATTAACGCCCAGGAACAAGGTGCCGCAGTGGTGTTGTCCGGCACCTACGGTAACGTAGAAAGCGGCCAGACGATTGTGGTCGACTTGAACGGGGAACAATACCAGGTTACTACCAATGCTACCGGGGGAGTCTGGAGCATTACCGTCCCGGTGGAGGATGTAAGTGTTTTGGCCGATGGCAGCCACAATGTGATCGTCAGCCTGAGTGACGTAGCGAATAATACCGTAGCCGTCACCCACCCACTGATTGTTGATACCCTCGGTCCAGTGGTGGTGATCGCTGGGATTACCGGTGATGACATTATCACTTCGGATGAGCAGGACACTGGCATCAGTATTACAGGGACAACCACGGCAGAGGCTGGTCAGATGTTGACCGTGACCTTCAATGATCGTAACTATGTCACCACGGTGAATGCAAACAGCACCTGGTCGGTTGATGTTCCAGCCTCACACTTCAGTGGGGTCATTGACGGCAACTATAGCGTGTCAGTTGCGGTCAACGATGTAGCGGGCAACGCCGGTTCCGCGTCGAAAGAAGTGGCTATCTTCTCTCAGCCACCGGCGATCGGTATTGATGTTTTTGCCGGTGACGATAGGGTGAATATCAATGAACACGGGTTGTTGCACTACATTACCGGTACCAGTGACGCCCTTGGCCAAACGGTCACGGTCAGTTTGAACGGCCATGAATACATCGGGCAGGTAAGCGAACTGGGTGTATGGTCAGTGACGGTTGGCTCTGCCGATATGTTGTCGCTGAGTGAAGGGACTGCGGTGATTTCGGCGCAAACCACCAACACTTTGGGCAATAGTGCCAGTACCACCCGCAGCATTGAGGTTGACCTGACGGCACCGGTTGCTACGGTGAGTATTGATACCATTACCACTGATACCGGTCTGAGCAGCACGGACTTTGTGACTGCGGATAACACCTTTACGCTGTCCGGTCACATCACGGGTGCGCTGGGTGCGGGTGAAACGGCACAGATCAGTCTGGATGGGGGGAGTACCTGGCAGGGGTTGGTATTGATCAACGACCAGTGGTCGTTGGCAAACCAGACGGCTCTGGCTGACGGTAGCTACAGCTACTATGTACGAGTGGTCGATCTGGCGGGCAATACCGGAGTGATCACACAGCAAACCGTGGTGGTGGATACCGTTGTTCCGGAACAGGCGATCACCATTGTCAGCTATACCGACAATGTGGGTCTGTATCAGGGGAACTTCACCAGCGGTACCTCAACTGACGATACATCACCGGTAATTAACGGCACGTTGGGCAGTGCGATCCCTGAGAGCTCAGTTGTACGTATCTACAGTGGAGCAACGCTGTTAGGCACGGCGACGGTGAGTGATACCACATGGTCGTTCGATCTCCACGACCTGGTGGACGGCAGATACAACCTGACGGCAGTAATTACCGATCTGGCGGGGAATGAAGGCGCACCATCTTCAACCTTCAGCCTGACGGTGGATACGATTGCTCCTGCGCAAACCGCGACCATTAATAGCTTTACCGATGACGTTGGCACTCTACAGGAGACTTACCTTAACGGCGCGGCAACCGATGATACACGTCCATTGCTTAACGGTTCCCTCAGCGGCGCAATTTTGCAGACGGATACCGTGCGCATCTATCAGGATGACGTGTTTATCGGTAATGCGGTGGTCTCGGGCAGCAACTGGACCTTCCTGGTTCCAACCGCCCTGAGCGACGCAACCACCTATAAATACACCGCGATAGTGACCGATGTGGCAGGTAATCTGGCCACGCCTTCGGCCGAGTTTTCCATTAGTGTTGACACCACGCCGCCGGATCAGACGGCAACTATCGTCAGTTACTACGATGATGTGATTGAACAGGTAGGGGAGTACGGCAATAACAGCTATACCAACGATGTCGCACCACTGTTGAAAGGCACGCTGAGTGCGGCTCTGAGAGAGGGGGAAATGCTGCGCATTTACCAGAATGGGGTTCTGGTGGGTAACGCTACCGTTGAGAGCGATCTCAGTTGGACGCTGCAACTGTCCGGTCTGGCGGATAACACTTACACCTACACGGCGGTAGTCTCGGATGCTGTGGGTAACGAGGGCTCGAGATCCTCCGGTTTCGCGATGACCATCGATACCATTGCGCCAAGTCAAGGGACGGTGACGGTAAACACGCTGTTGACCGCCGATACCACCCCGACCATTACCGGTACGGTGTTCGGAATGGCGGACGGTAACCGTCTGCAGGTGAAGGTGAACGGCACTGTTTATACCTATGGTGTGGATGCCGAGCTGGCCATTGTTGGGACAGTCTGGTCGTTGAAGATCTCAGATAGTATGGCGATGAACGTTGACTCGGCACTGGATGCTGTCTACAACGTTGAAGCGCGCATTGCTGACCAGGCTGGGAACTACTTTACCGATAATACCAGCGGTGAACTGACGGTATATCGTGACACGGCGATTATCCGTTCGCCGAGCTTCGACTATATGGCGGAAACCCAGCCAGCGTTTATCATCCGTGGCCAGCCGGGAACGGGTGAGGTCTTGGTGGTTACCATTAAAGACAGCCTCGGCAACGTTGTGAAGGTGTTCAACAGTAATGATGGTTCCATGACCCAGACTGAAGGCGGCAACTGGTTGCTTAACTCGTCTGGTTGGGGAACTTCTGTGCTGGCATCGGGGAGTTACAGTGTTTCGTCGGCGGTTACCATTGCAGATGGGAGCGGTGGGCAATATTCCACCGTACAAGACTTCACGGTGATTGAACCTATCAGCAAGATAAACGCGGCTAATGACAATGACGATAGTTCATCGCGCGTTTATGCGACAGCGGACGGTGGTTACTGGATGTTCTGGGCCACGGGAACTACTGCAACAGGTCCTATCTATAACTTGCAAGCCCAGCGGTATTCACAAAACGGCGAGGCCGTGGGGGCGGTGGTGGTGATCGCGCTCGGGACGGGGCAGGCAAACAACGATTACCTGCAGTATATCCGTTTGTATGACGTATATATGAAAGCAGATGGTTCGTTCAGCGTGTTCTACTCGGCAAACAACAACGCGACAACACCTTATCTGCAGAATTATGACGTCAGCGGTGTTGCAGTAGGGGCACGAGTTTCGCTCAGTAATAGCCAGCCTTATGAGTTGACGCCGACTTATGTGAACATGGCCGATGGCAGTTATGTGCTGTTGTACTCGTCCGGTACGGGTTATAACTATAACGTTTACTCCATTCGTTATAACTCAGCCGGGGTCGCGTTGGACGCTGCTTCGGTAGCGATTACTACTGGAGCCAGCCTGAACAACGGTTTCTCCTATACTCTGGCGGCTAGCCAAGGGACGCCGACTGGTGGGACTACACTCACCACCACCCAAGGGATGTCTGGTGTGGATGTGGGTGATGGCAAGTACGCCATGGTTTATATGAGCAGCAAGCCAGGTTCGACCAAAACCGATCTCTATATGAAGACCTTCGATTTTGCTACCGGTAAAGAAGTCGCTGGCAGTGAAATACAGGTTAACATCCAGGCCGCAGGCTTCCAGATCGGTTCGAATACGGTCGCGCTGAAAAGCGGTGGTTTCATTACGTTATGGGCTTCTAACGCTGCTTCGGCGACCAGCAATGCCAACGGCACCATGGATGGTTTTGATGTGTATGCCCGTCGTTTCAATTGGGATGCCGCACAGCAGAAAATGGTGGCGCTCGACAGTAGCGATGTGTTGGTTAACACCACTACCAACGGGGTCAATGGTGTGGCATTCGACCGAATGAGTGTCAACATGAGTGTGGCTGCCTTGCAGCAGGGCGGTTACGTGGTGGTGTGGAGTAAGTTTACCGCAAACAACAAGGCTGAAGTTTACGCACAATCCTTCGATGCTGCAGGTAACAAACTCGGTGGGGAAACGCTGATCTCAACCAACAGCGCCAACCTCGACACGCAGCCTTCGGTGACGGCCCTGGTCGACGGCGGTTACGTGGTCTCCTGGGACCATATGACCACCACCGGAATCTACTGGGGGACGGTAGAAAATGATGTCTATAGCATCATCGTCAACGCCGACGGGACTATTCGCGGTAAAGGCGACAACACCGCTTATGCCACCACCGCCAGCTATCTGGATGGAACATCCGGCACGCTGAACGGCGATGCGGCGGTGAACACGCTGGATGGTCGCCATGGTGCTATGACCATGAGTGCGGGGGCTGGTAATGACTACATTCTGGTTGGTAACACTGGCTTTACCTCTATCGACGGTGGCAGTGGTTTCGATACGCTGGTTTGGGACTCCGCCGCTAATCTGAACTTCAGCGAGATCAGCAACAAGGTTACAGGCATTGAGGCCATCCACTTGGGTGACCAATACGCCAACACTTTGACGCTGTCTCTGGCAGATGTGCTTGCCGCATCCGACACCACCGATGTGCTGGTGGTGCAGGGTGGGACGACGGATACGGTCACGTTAACGGATAGTGGCTGGAGCGTGGTGGGTAATCAGATCTGGCGTGGTGATACTTATCAGGTGCTGGAAAACCTGAATGACAGTAACGCCTCGTTGTGGGTTCAACAGGGTATCAATGTCAGCAAAGGGGCAGCTGTGCAGGGAATTAGCCTTGACCTGTTGCTGCAAGGCAGCACCGATACTGATGTTATTACCATGGATCCGGCATACGAAACCTTGAACATTGGTAACGGTGGGCATGACACCCTGTTGTACAAACTGCTTAACAGCGAAAGTGCCACTGGGGGCAATATAGAAACCAGGGTCAACGGTTTCACCGTCGGCAGTTTCGACAATACCCAGGACACCGATCGTATCGATATCAGTGAGTTGTTACAGGGCAGTGGTTATACCGGCACCGCCTCGGCAAGTTATACCAATGGCGTCGCCACACTGGATGATAGTGCTGGAAACATCGGTGATTACATCACCGTGGTGACCAACGGCAGTGACACCGTACTGCAAATTGATCGCGATGGCAGTGGAAGCAGTTATGCGGCTACCACCGTGGTAACGCTGAGTGGTGTACAAACCGATCTGGCAACCTTGTTGGCTAACCATCAATTGACCGTGATTTAAAATAATATGGGCGCAGGCAACTGCGCCCATTGCCTTTACAAACAATGAGTTCAGGACGATTTCTTTTATCGATCAGCCATTTTAAAATTGTTCAGTGGAAAAATATAAACAAGATTTTTTTGGTGATTATTTTGATTTTAATGGAAATTATCCCTAAATAGGATTTTTATCATTTCAAACTAAAACCAGTGAGGTTTTTAAAGGTTGGTAAAAACTTACAAAGATTTAATTTTATTTTCGTTCGGCGCTTCATATATAGCAGATAATACCTGGCATGGCCGTTGGGCTGATTTATCTTTGCCGGGTTTTGCAAGAAGCAAAACGATATTATATACAGGATGCATTAATCATGATTAATCAGGCTTTTTCTGCTGAACCAGTGGGCAATATCACGGACGGTGCGAATCAATCTGGATCGGCGGCAGCGTCTGATACCCCATTCGAGCCTTGGCTGACGGCGATGGTACTGGTGGCCAAACATTTTCGTCTCGATTTTTCAGAGGAGAATGTGCGCGTAGCCATAAGTTGGGAAAGTAGTATGCCCAAGGATGTGCTGCTGGAAGATATGGCCCGTCAACTGGGGATGGCATTAGTATTCATAGATGTTCGTTCATTGAAGCTGGATCCGTGGCGCATGCCGTTGATCGCCGAATTCAGCAAAGGTCAGATCGGCGTACTCAACAAAATGGATAATGAAGGCAATGTCAGCGTTGCTTTCAGTGGTGATGCCGGGTTGGATGTCACCTTACCTGCCGGTGAGGTGCTTGAGCGTATTTCAACCCTGGCGATTTTGCGGCCGCTGCAATCCTTTCCGGATTCGCGCGTCGATGATTACATCAAACCCTACAAAAAAGACTGGTTCTGGAGCATTGCGCTACGAGACTGGAAGCGTTACGGCGATGTGATGCTGGCGTCGATGGTGGCCAACGTGTTGGCTCTGGCGGGTATGCTGTTTTCCATGCAGGTTTATGACCGGGTGGTGCCTGCGCAATCCGTGCCGACCTTGTGGGTGCTCTTTGGTGGCGTGATGCTGGCCATCCTGTTCGAGTTTTCCATGCGCATGGTGCGCGTAAATATTTCCGATATGATCGGGAAACGCGCTGACCTGCGTATTTCCGATCGCGTTTTCGGCCATGCCTTGCGCATCAAGAATAATGCGCGCTCCAAATCAACCGGTTCTTTTATTTCACAAATCAGAGAACTGGAGTCAGTGCGCGACCTGATTACCTCGACCACGCTCAGCGCGCTGGCGGATTTACCTTTCTTTCTGCTGTTTACCTTTATCCTGTGGATGATCGGTGGCCCGCTGGTGTATGTGGTGCTGCTGGCCTTACCCCTATTATTAATCCCCGGTCTGTTGATCCAACGCCCTTTGGCACGCCTCTCCAACGAGGGAATGCGTGAATCTGCGGTGCGTAACGCCACGCTGGTGGAGGCGGTAGAGTCGATTGAAGACATCAAACTGATGCGTGCTGAGCAGCGTTTTCAAAACCAATGGAATAACAGTAACGATGTGGCAGCAACAATCAGTATGCGCCAGCGCTTTATTACCAGTTTGCTGATGTCTTGGACACAGGAAGTGCAATCCATCGTTTATGCCGTGGTGCTATTAATCGGTTGCTATATGGTTATGGCAGGCGACATGACGACCGGTGCGCTGGTGGGAACGACCATTCTGGCTTCACGTACTATTGCGCCGTTGGCGCAAATTTCTGGGGTGTTATCCCGCTGGCAGCAGGCCAAAGTTGCCCGAAAGGGACTGGATGAACTGATGCAGCGCCCAACCGATATGCCGGAAAACAGCAAGGTAGTCCATAAAGCCGTGCTACATGGCAATTATTCGCTAAAAAACACGGTGTTCTATTACGACGAAGAAGAGAAAATTGCTGATCTGTCGATTGCTCAACTCAATATTAAAGCGGGTGAGAAAATCGCGGTATTGGGGCGTAACGGTGCAGGAAAATCCACCTTGCTGCAATTGCTTTCCGGCATGCAGACGGTGCAACAAGGGCAGGTGCTACTCGATAATATCAGCATCAGTCAGTTGGATCCGGCGGATGTCCGCCGTGATATGGGGTTGCTCAACCAGAATGCACGCCTGTTCTTTGGTTCCATCAGAGAAAATATCACCATGGGGAAACCCCAGGCCAGTGATGAAGATATTCAACGAGCGCTAATGCTGAGTGGCGCCATAAACTTTGTGCAGAAGCAGAAAAATGGTTTGAACTACATGATTATGGAAGGGGGGAATGGGCTGTCCGGCGGGCAGCGTCAGGCTTTGCTCCTGGCGCGTAATCTGATCCTGCAACCTAATATTTTGCTATTGGACGAGCCAACTGCCTGGTTGGACGAAATGAGTGAACAGCAGCTTATTGAACATCTGCATCATTGGATGGGGAATCGCACTCTGGTTGTCGCTACTCATCGGTTGGCGTTGCTCAAAATTGTTGACCGTATCATCGTGCTGGATAACGGAAAAATCGTGCTTGATGGACCTAAAGAAACCATCCTGCAGCAGCATTATAAACAATCGGCGCAGCCGCTAATTGCCGCTACGAAAGTGGCGCAATTTGCAGGAAAAGAGCAGGGAGCTTAATCGCGGTCATGTCAGACAATAAATTAATAAATAACATACTGGTAGAGCATAAATTGCCACGTTCGAGCCTGTTGGTATGGCTGGTTTGCCTATTACTGATTGGGTTTGTAACCTGGGCGAGCATATTCAAACTTGATGAGGTGACAACCGGCAGTGGGAAAGTTGTGCCTTCTGTACACGAACAGGTGGTACAGTCGTTGGAGGGTGGCATTCTCTATCAACTCAATGTTCGTGAAGGAGATATCGTCGAAAAGGGACAGATCCTGGCGCAGTTGGATCGTACCAAAACGGAATCCGGTGTTCAGGAGAGCCAGTCCCGTTTACGTGCGGCACTGGCCACCTCGGCTCGCTTGCAAGCCGAGGTTAGCGATACCCCGTTGGTGTTTCCGGCAGAATTGGATAAAGAAGTGGTGCTGACTCATGCAGAGACCGCCTTGTATCAATCTCGTCGTGAAAGCCTGGAAAGCGGTTTGAAAGGGTTGGAGCAGGGGGTAGAATTAATCCAGCGAGAGTTGGGGATGACACAGCCTTTGGTGCGCCAAGGGGCGGCAAGTAGCGTAGAAGTTTTACGTTTACAGCGCCAGCTTAATGAGATGCAGAACAAAGCCATTGACCTGAAAACCCAATATTACGTCCGTGCGCGTGAGGAGTTGGCAAAAGCCAATGCGGAAGTTGAAGCCCAGCGTTCGGTGATCCTGGGTCGTCAGGACTCCCTTAGCCGTTTGCAGTTTACGTCCCCGGTACGAGGCATTGTGAAGGATATTGAAGTAACTACCGTGGGGGGCGTGATCCCGCCGAATGGCAAGTTGATGACGCTGGTACCTTTGGACGATCAGATGTTGGTCGAGGCCAAAATTTCACCCAGAGATGTGGCTTTTATTCACCCAGGGCAAAAGGCTGTAGTAAAAATTACTGCTTATGATTATTCAATTTATGGCGGCATCAATGGGGTAGTCGATACCATCTCTCCGGATACCATTCAGGATGAAGTAAAGCGGGATATTTACTACTACCGAGTCTATATTCGTACGGACGTCAGCTTTCTAAAAAACAAGTCTGGCAACAGTTTCCCCATTTTCCCTGGGATGATCGCAACCGTGGATATCAGTACCGGCAGCAAGAGTATACTGCACTATATCCTCAAACCGTTTAATAAGGCGAATGAAGCACTGCGTGAGCGTTAGACATACAACAACTATTCTCTTATTAAAAGCCGCATATGCGGCTTTTAATGTTTCAGTTGATTGTTAATCAGTTAAGTAGATAATAAAGGGGTATGTATCAGGCTTTTTTTACACCCTGAAGTTGATTGAAACCGCTTAACTACAACATCAGTTGGCATTACCGATGTCATAGCTCCTCCCAAAACGGACATGATAAGGTTTTTTGCTATGTGCTTTTATTCACTAAGCTATCTGAAGCAAGACAGTCGCATCAAGTTGGCCACTTGATTTCGATTGTGGATGGCAAAAAAGTGATTCGCTGATTTCACACCTAGCTTTTTCATAGCCGAGTTTTTATGGCTAAAGATTGTTTTTCTTTTAATACCCTTATTTCTGCTCAAAAAATCAACACTTCTTGGTGTGGAAAGTTCGAGTAACACTTCGTATTCAGCATCTGTAATACGCGTTCTATTACGTCTTGCTATGTACTTCACGTTAAGTATCTCGACTATCATTTGTATTAATGAATGTACACTATTATTTTTGCAAAAAATATGATGAGAATAAAAGTTAATAATTTCCATCGGAAATGGATTAAGCTCAGAGCAATGTGAAAAAATGATATTAGGAAGCGCGAGACTTTTATTGTGCGGTGTGTCCAACCAGATTAAAAAGTCTAATATGCTGAATTCTTTACTGTCTATGCTGGTGATGATCAGGTTCCAATGCGTTGATGAAGATGCAGTAATCAGTTCCTCTAGTGTGTAGAACGTATCGATCAACATGTGGTCACTGAGGCTTTTGTTAAATAGCATCTTAATGCCGTAATTACACAGTTTATCCTCTTCAAGAATAGCTATCCTTAATATTCTGTCATTTATCATGTTATCTCCCTTTTAATGAAATCATGGTTCTCTGCTACAGTAAATTAGTGGTCTTTTCATTGTTGTAGATAGCGTTAGAGTGCAGGCGAAGGATTTTGCTACAGTTGATGGTGTAGCCCTTCCCACGGTAATAAGTAATAAAGTTGACAGGAGCGTCCAAGTATAATAACTCCTCCTTTAATTTGGTTGCTACCTGCACTAATCTTTGGTAGGAAGAGCTAAGGTTGCTGGCCTCCCAAACTTTTTCTAATATTTCCTCCCGACTTACAATGGTTTCAAATGCATTTTCAAGAAGATAGCAAAGTAATTTCATTTTGGTACTTCTTACAGAAATAACCTGGGGGTATGATGCCGTTGTTACGGGTGATTTCAATAATTGGCCGTGCAGCAAATCAACTTGGATATGGCACCCATTATCAAACTTTATGATATATCCATAAAGATTTTCTTCATTTAGCATAGTTTGCTCCTTACTGGTATATGAGCTTCTTTCTAAAGGGGAATATAAGCAAAAAATTTGGTGTCAATATAGGGTGTTTTAATTGATAATTGACTTATTATTCTCTTTTAAAACTGTCAAAGGGAATAGACTAACTAGGAAAATGACTTTTCCTCATTAAACCGTTAAATTTAGCGTTATCCTTCAATAATTGTCTTCTTGATGGTTTTTTTGTTTTTTTATTAAAAATATATAGATTTATAGACTGCAAATGGGGTTGTTGATTGCTTGAGTTTTTTGTAGCGTTTTTCATTGTTTTTGCAGTGTTAATGTCTAATTGTAATGATTTATTGTTTTATAATTTCACTATTTTTGTTGCTGTGGAACTGATTGTTTTTTTAAGTTCCAGCTATTGTCCATAATTTTTTTAGTAATGCGGTTATCCACGATGATAATAATGATTTTTTTTGCTTTGTTGTGACAGTAAGCTTTTGTTTACCAGGCTGTTTCCCGTCAGTGCTGATTTTGGTGTTAAGGTGTACACCTACTTCACCCTCACAAGATACCTTATTTTCGATGCTATATTCAGTAGGGTGTTCTGCGAGAGATGCCACCTTGTTTTCTGTATGTGTGTCATGAAAGCGCTGCTCATCTCTGAATTTGACGATACCCTTATCTATTGCGCTTCGCTGCTTCAAGGAACCTAAGGACGCGGGAAAACGAAAAGCATGCGCTAATTTTATCATTGAATACGGCATATTATCTAAATCCAACTTTCTTAATGCGCATACTTTTTGGGTACTAATGGTTTTTATGCTTCTTTTTGTTCTAAATGCTATGGCTGAAAGGGATTGACCAGTCAGTAGCATCAACATCACTAAAAGCTCTGATATCGATAACAAATGTAATTTTTCTTTAACTTCACTGAGGCTATCCCTCGATTCAATGTTTTCCTCAATTAATACATTGTTTGAACACTCATCAAAAATGGACAGTTCATCAATAAAACGTAGGCGCTCATCAAAATATCGGCTCAAGAGTGTAATCAATTGTTTATTTGCGATTACAATGCTATTTTTAGTTAGAAATAATTTAATATTTTCAATAAAGTGAATGATTGCTGGATAGTTTTTTTCAGTAAGATGTATTAGTAACGTAGCCTGACTAACATCTCTATCTGGCAGCGACTCTAGACTAATAAATTCAATGTCGTGGTATCCTTTTCTTTCAAGTGAATATTTGAATGCCAGTCGATAGTAGTGACAATCACTCATAAATAGAATTTTTTTCATAGCAATGGATATACTCTAATAAATAACAGGACTTTGCCAAAATGTCATACAAAGTATTATCATTGTAGACTAAGTTGATCGTATTAATATTTTGTAAAATGTATGTTCCATAATGTACCTTATCCCTGGAGGATAGGGACCTAATCACAATAAATTTCCACCTCCAACCCGACGACGATTAAATTCCTGGCCCACAGAGTTTGTAGTCATAAACCCAGATTAGGATTATAAACTCTAGCGACTAAAGACCTTTTCGATATGCCAGCTGGAAGCATGCGGTGATATGACGGTGCTGCCATCGTACAAAAAGAATAGTTAGTAGTTATCCACAGATATCAAGTCGTTCAGTGGTGGCCGTAGCTAAGGTTCATCATCATAACTACTCCGTTCTACCGACGGATTATCTGATTTATTATGTGCGTTTTTCATCCCATATCCAGTTTTGTCAGTATTCATTGTTAGCTCTCTTTGCAACGCTGACTTTAGCGCACTCCTGGCAATGGACGAGAGATGTCACCAAAAATATGTTTATTCAAAAATGCTAACTTTCTTGATGTTCATTTGACTCTCCATAGTCGTAAAGCACTTCCTGATATAAATCTCACTATACAGTGATGAGATGAATTTGAAATTAAATTGAAATTATACCGATGCCATTTTTAATGGTGAAAAAAGCAACAGATTAAAATAAAAGGATTTTTTAAAAAAAAGCACAAATTCTTTTGAAAAAAAACCATCATATTATTTGATTTGCATCAATTTGGTTTGAATCTCCAGATAACAGACGTTACCGATAGTCCACCAACCTGGTAAATAGGTTGATGCAATACATACCTAAAATGACTCGTAAAAGTTAAATTTTGTTGTAGGAAATATATGAATTTATGATAATACGTTACATTTATAACGTTTCAATGCAATGCGTCTTTTCTCATTGAATTTTGTTCCTGTTGATAGTTAACCCTCCGAAGGTTCCTCTATAAAATTGATTAAAATCAAATAATATTTTGATATCTTGTGGTTAATTTATTCTGTTTTTATAAAAAATCTTTTTATTATAATGACTTGGGTTTTTATTTTTTTAAAAAGCATCGTGATAACTTTAAATTAATTTAAGGGGATTCTTATTTTGTGTATATTTGACCTGTCGATTGGCCTAGCTGTGATTGCATGTGTGAATGATAGATTTGTAGTAAATGAACGGAATTACGTGATACTTCGTTAATGTGTGTAGCGATTCATAAAACGTCATCATTTAACATAGGTATTGTTTCAACTTTACCTGCTAATTAATTACGCATCCTCTTGTCTGAGCAGGAGCCAGTGGCATCTGGACGGTGCCAACACATCGGCGAGTGGCAGTAGTACAGACGTTACGCTGAACAACCAGCTGATTGTGGGGGGCAACCACTGACACGTATACCGTGCCGGTCAACACTCCACACTTCCTGCGTCACTCCGGGTGAAGGGCTTCAGCCTGAAAGTGGATTATAATTAAGCTGCCTATACTGAATGAATCACTGGTCTTGCAACGTACGGATACTAGCTCAGAAAAGGCAGGTCACAGAAACATCGCATATCCCTATTGGATGGCTCGTTAAGGAAACAGAGAATGACACACAAGGCTCCGATTTTTACTGTGAAAAAACTGGTATTGACCTTGGTGATTACCAGCGACACCATGAGCATTGCTTACGTGGTACTGACTGCACCAACAGGAAGCATTTGGGTGAGCGTCTCCGTATTGAGTTCGTCATCCAACAATGCTGTCCAGGTGGTGGTTCTAAGTAGCAATGCAACTGGTGCAACATTGAGTGCGGGTGACACGATCACTCAGACTTATAACTCTCACGACGCAGAGGGGGATGCGGATAACTCCATGGCCCATGTGAAATGGGATTACGTCAAGGAAGAAACAGAAACGCTAATCACTACCGGTATCACTACTGACCTGACAAAGCATCGTCCACTACAATTGACGTCTGGTGGGGACAAGTGCGATCGACAACATTACTGCACCAGCAACCGGTTTGGTTACCGATGTTATAGGCGGGAACTTCAGCGTACATACCAATATCCAATCAAACGGTACACCGTTGACAAAATCTGCCGACAGGGCACAGAGCTTCGGTCTGGCGGTTGATTACAACTAATCTCGGGGAACGTTTTATCACTATCAGAATCATGAGCAGGTCTTCCTGCCCGTGAGGTCCATTGTAGTTAATGGACACGAGACCTCGTCCAACAGCGTTGGATATAAGATGCAATGGGAGTCAGAATGAAAGAGCTACCTAAAATCAATCAGCTTAAAAACCTACGCGCTATCATTAATCATGGCGGTGTCCGTTTAGCAGCCCTAGCGGCGGGACAAACTCAGCCAGCAATGACGAGAAGTATCAATGAGCTCGAAAGAATACTGGGTACGCGTTTATTGGTGAGAGGCGAAAGTGGCGTAATATTAACAAAAACAGGAAAAGCGTTTGAAGCAAGAATGAATTTTATTTTAAATGAGCTCGAGCGAGCGGTCGATGAAGTAAAACAAATTGAACAGGTATCTCATGGTGAAGTGGCCTTCGGTTGCTCACACTTCCCAGCATTTGATATCATTCCTGGGTTGATAAATGCATTTAAGGACCAATATAAAGAGGCTCGTATTACTGTCATAGAGGGGCAGTTTTCTGAGTTGGCATCTGCATTGCGCATGGGGAAATTAGATTTTTTCATTGGTAATACGTTGGACTTGTCATCTCGCGAGTTTATTTCAGAGCATTTGGTGACACTTGAGTTCTGTGTCATGGGGCGAAAGGATCATCCTTTAAAAAATTGTAGTTCATTGAGTGAGTTACACGGAGCTAAGTGGTTTTTACCCGCAGTAACGGCGGGTTACTACATTAATATCGAAGGGCTGATTTTTCCTTATGGGAATATTGATGAAGCAGCCGTGATTTATGGTGATTCTCTTTCTATTGGACGGAAATTGGTGCTTGAGCATGATTATCTTTTTGCTGGTCCAAAGTGCATGATGACCGAGTCGAGTTATCAAGAACTTGTAGATATCATACCTATTCGTGAACAACTTCCTGATGGTCATTATAGTTTAGCATATCGCAAAAGTCATATACTGACCCCGATTGCCGAGAAGTTAATTCAAGTCATACGCTCCACTTATAATGATTTATTTCCCTCGCAATCCTGATAGAGTAAGGCTGGATATTGGCCTGTTTTATCAGCTTGCTCGGTGGGATTAAAAAAATATGTTGCCTACTTCTAGGTTGAAAGGACTGTTGATAGGGCTGATAACAACTTCGGCAAGAGCGATACTGAGCGAAAAAACCACTCAGAAACAAGGCCGGGTACCTACAGCATCGGGGGTATCTCCAGGTACTAACTGTTCGACGGGTACCTTACGCTGCGTGACTATGATGCGCAGATCGGTGAGACTATGGCCATGATCCGTGCAATGAACAGAATGACGTGTGCAGGCATGCCAGAAAGTGTACGGATTGTCTGAGAAAATGACTGGCATGATGAGCTGTTATCTAAATTCTATTTATTCAACAAAACCAGAAATTTGCTAAGTACTTTACCAGTAACAATCATCATCCCCAAGCTCTAGACCACGCATCAGTGTGGGGGGAAACCACATGCACGGTTCTGAGGCAATGCTTACTGTAGAGTATTACTAACAAGGAAGCTGTTTGATGCTTTTCTTTCTTCGTTGCTTTTGAAAGAAATAGTAAGGGGCAACATAAGCTGACTGATTCGCTTCAAGATAATCAGCCCACCACTGCATCATGTGATACCTGACCTCAAGGTGCTACAGCCAGATGGCTGTAGGCTGCTCTGACGGAATTTTTTCCAGAGTTATACCTACCTTTCTGGCCAACGTTAAAGAAACAACAGGGTAGGCGCCAAGTGCCAGTTTCCTCTCCGTGGTGGCAGTACTTGAAACACCAGAGTTTTGCACCGTTAGCCTGGTATTGAAAAGCAAAAAGCCCGCTTAGTTTCCTAAGCGGGCTTCTCTAAATATGGCTCCTCTGACTGGACTCGAACCAGTGACATACGGATTAACAGTCCGCCGTTCTACCGACTGAACTACAGAGGAATCGTGTGAACGAGGCGAATAATAGCGAGGCGTATCGGGTTTGTCAAAGCACTAAAGTGAGGGAAAAGTGCGTTTGCTGCCAGATTGAGCATATTGGCTCGTTTTTCGGCACTTTGCTTTGGTGAACAACGCGAAATAATGCGGATCCCTAGGGATGACAAAGAGTAACGGGTTCAACATACCGCTAAACGGGCGCAGTATGCAGCCCCTCAAAGTGAGCTAGCTGCCCATTTCGCCATTCCGCTGTAATGACAAAATGTTAAGTAGTACCGCCATAAAGCGATCCCACTAAAATACTCTTCACCGAATATAAATTAATCAGGAGGGGTCTTAACACCGTTGGGATGGGGCCACTAGTGAAAACCCAAAATATCTGCTTATTTTTTTACCAAACTGTGATCGAGATTGTTTTTTTATTTTTCAGCTGCCGGATGCTTGGTTTTTTAAAAAAAGTTGATTTAAATCAAAATGGTAAGTCGATGTAATTGGCGATAAGTGATTTTTTTTAAGATTTTTCTATGTTACTCTGGCGGGCATTCTATGCTGATAGCAGTAATGGGGCCCTCGCAGATCTTGTCAATGCTTGCTTTATTACTCTATGCTACGCCAAGCCATTTTTATAGCGGTAAACTACGCCGTTCCTTTGTTTCCCGGAGTTTTTTAGTAATGAAAAAAACAATCGCCATAGCCGCATTGTGTGTGTTGCTGGCAGGGTGCCAGACTGCGAAAACCAAACCTGCCACCGCCGCCGGTGTCCCTGCGCCAACCCCAGTTACACCAAGCGCTACCGTTACGCAGCCAGCTCAGCCGATGGCTTCTGTCGGTACCGATGACATCATGTATCCCTGCATGAAAGAGCTGAATGCTCTGCAACAGGTTAGCCCGCGGTTGTATCAAACCCGCAGCGTAGAATTGAACGATATTGTGGCGCAGGCCAAGCTTTACATGCGCATTCGTGACAATGTCAGCACCGACATCCATCAAATCATGGATGCAGCCTATCAGTTCCGCATTGCCAAAACCTGTAACCGTATCAGCACCGACCTGACCAATGCCTTGATCGAGCGTGTGACTGGCGCCTAACGCGCATACCCCGTATTCAGATATTCCGGGAATACATGGTGTTGTACCAGAAACGCTCTCTTAGGGAGCGTTTTTGTTTTCTGCTCATCCAAAATGCCCTCCAGTTGCACCAGCAAGGTGCGCCAGCAAATTCTCCTTGTTCTTTTCTAACGCTCGTTACCTGCCAAAACCAGTGAGCCTCCTCATTTTTACGGCTGAGAGCGCCAGCAAATCGGCTCTATTTTTGTATGCGCCGTCACAATGGCTAGATTTTTGCTTGGATAAACGCGGGTAAATCGGTTGCGCTCTCGCGCAAATTATTTTCCCCGACTACACATAAAGTGACTGCTCCACGTCATTTACCCGTCGTCCTGCAACTGCCGCCGTTATTGGCCGCAATTTGCAACTGGCCGGGTCTACGGTCTTTCGCTAAAACAGTGCTGAGGAATGCAAAATGTCATTGAGATTGCTAAAAACCCCGCTTGCTGCTCTGCTTATTGGTTGTTTTAGTACGGCTTTTTCTGCACATGCCGATATCGTGATTGGCGTCGCCGGGCCATTCTCCGGCCCAAATGCCACCTATGGGGATCAATACTGGCGTGGGGCCTCGCAGGCTGCCGCAGACATCAATGCGGCCGGGGGGATTAAAGGGGAAAAAATCAAGCTGGTACAAGGCGATGATGCTTGTGAACCTAAGCAGGCAGTCTCGGTAGCTAACCGGTTGGTCGATCAGGATCATGTCGCTGCGGTGGTGGGGCACTTCTGCTCGTCTTCCACCATGCCCGCTTCGGAGGTGTATGACGAAGCCGGGATCATTGCCATCACACCCGGTTCCACTAACCCGCAAATCACCGAACGTGGCATGAATAACATGTTCCGCATGTGCGGCCGCGACGATCAGCAAGGGGTCATCGCCACCAATTACATGCTGGATACCCTGAAGGCGAAAAAGATTGCCGTCATCCATGATAAGGACACCTACGGCCAGGGGCTGGCAGATGCCGCCAAGGCAGAAATGAACAAACGTGGCGTGAAGGAAGTGATGTACGAAGGGCTGTCGCGCGGTGAGAAAGACTTTAACGCCCTGGTAACCAAAATCGCCTCGGTGAATCCAGACGTGGTGTACTTCGGTGGCTGCCATCCAGAGGCGGGTCCGCTGGTGCGCCAGATGCGTGAGCAAGGGGTGAAAGCCAAATTCTTCTCCGGCGACTGTATTGTTACCGAGGAGCTGGTAACGGCGGCCGGTGGACCACAGTACACCACTGGCGTGCTGATGACTTTCGGTAACGATCCGCGTCAGATCCCAGAAGGGAAAGCGGTGATCGCCAAGTTCCGCGAGAGTGGATTTGAGCCAGAAGGGTACACGCTGTACTCCTACGCATCGATCCAGGCCATCGCTGCAGCGTTCAATGCCATCGGCGGTAAAGACAGTGCCAAAGCCAGCGAGTGGTTGAAATCTCACGATGTGGACACCGTGATGGGGAAAAAAGCCTGGGATAAAAAAGGTGACCTGAAGGTATCAGACTACGTGGTCTACCAATGGGATGACAAAGGCAAATATCACCAGCTCTGATGTAAAGATCAACGGATCCGTGCGTGTGGCGGATCCGTTCCTTAACCCCCTTTGGGCCGCGTGGTGCTGAACTTGCGGCTCGCCCATCAGGTGAGATTGCTTATTATGGATGTATTCTTCCTGCAACAGCTGATTAACGGCCTGACCCTTGGCGCGGTGTATGGCCTGATCGCCATCGGCTACACCATGGTGTACGGCATTATTGGCATGATCAACTTCGCCCACGGCGAGGTGTATATGATTTCTGCCTATCTGTGTGCGATTGGCCTGGCGCTGCTCTCCTTCTTTGGTCTCCACTCTTTCCCGCTGTTGATCCTGGGCACCCTGGTTTTCACCATCGTGGTCACCGGCGTTTATGGTTGGGTGATTGAACGTATCGCTTATAAACCGCTGCGTAACTCCACGCGTCTGGCTCCGCTGATTTCCGCTATCGGTATGTCGCTGATCTTGCAGAACTACGCGCAAATTAGTCAGGGGCCGCGCCAGCAGGGTATCCCCACGCTGCTGGACGGCGTTTTTCGGCTCAATTTTGATGGCGGAGTGATCCAGATTACCTACACCAAGGTATTTATTCTGGTCGCCGCACTATTGGGTATGGCGGTGCTTACCTACGTGATCCAACGCACGCGCCTGGGGCGTATCTGCCGGGCTACCCAACAGGATCGCAAGATGGCATCGATACTCGGCATCAATACCGATCGGGTGATCTCGCTGGTGTTTGTGATTGGCGCGGCGATGGCCGGGCTGGCGGGGGTACTGGTCACCATGAACTACGGCACCTTCGATTTTTACGTGGGCTTTATTATCGGCGTCAAAGCCTTCACCGCAGCGGTGCTGGGGGGCATTGGCTCATTGCCTGGCGCGATGCTCGGAGGCTTGCTGCTTGGCGTGGCAGAGGCACAGTTCGCCGGCATGGTGAACTCGGATTACAAGGATGTGTTTTCATTCGGTCTGCTGGTGGTGATCCTGATTTTCCGCCCTCAGGGCCTGCTGGGGCGACCAATGGTCGCTAAGGTGTGAGGGAAACTATGTCTCAATCCACAGTTCATCAAGGGCTGAGTATTAAACGCAGCCTGTTGGATGCCGTTCTCGCGGGCCTGATCGCGCTAATTGTGTTTGGCCCGATCGTCGGCATCGTGCTGGACGGCTACAGTTTCAACTTTGAGCCCCGTCGCCTGGTGGTGATTATTGCGGTAGTCATGGTGGGGCGCTTGTTACTCAGCCTGTTTTTGCAAACGCCGTTGGGGCGCAGGGTGTCGGCGCGTTTTGAAGGGGGCAATGACGGCGTTTATGTTCGGCCAGTCGGAGCTAGAACGAGCCTGCGTTGGATCCTGCCACTACTGGTGGTGTTGGCATTGCTGTTCCCGTTTATGGCGACCAAATACCTGCTGACCGTGGCAATCCTCGGCCTGATTTATGTGTTGTTAGGGCTAGGATTGAACATTGTGGTGGGGCTGGCCGGGCTGCTCGATCTGGGTTACGTGGCATTTTATGCCATTGGTGCTTACGGCCTGGCGCTGGGCTATCAGTATTTGGGCCTGGGCTTTTGGGCGATGTTGCCGCTGGGGGCGCTAATGGCGGCGCTGGCCGGGGCATTGCTGGGGTTCCCGGTGCTGCGTATGCACGGTGACTATCTGGCGATAGTGACGCTGGGCTTTGGTGAAATCATTCGCCTGGTGCTGAATAACTGGGTGTCGTTGACCGGCGGGCCAAACGGCGTTTCGGTTCCTGCTCCGACCCTGTTCGGCCTGGAGTTCGGCCGCCGAGCCAAGGAAGGGGGAGTTCCGATCCACGAGTTCCTCGGTATTACCTATAACCCCAACCTGAAGTTTATCTTTATCTACACGGTGCTGTGCCTGGTGGTGTTGCTGGTGCTGTTCGTCAAACACCGGCTGACGAGGATGCCGATAGGGCGGGCATGGGAAGCGTTACGGGAGGATGAAATCGCTTGCCGTTCTCTCGGGCTTAATCATGTGCTGGTCAAACTCTCGGCGTTTATGATGGGAGCTTCCACCGCGGGTATCGCCGGGGTGTTCTTTGCTACCTATCAAGGGTTCGTCAATCCAACGTCGTTTACCTTCTTTGAATCGGCGCTGATCCTGGCGATCGTGGTATTGGGAGGAATGGGATCGACTATCGGCGTCGTGCTGGCTGCCTTTGTGCTGACGGTGGCCCCGGAACTGCTGCGCAGCTTTGCCGAATATCGAGTGTTGCTGTTTGGCGTACTGATGGTGTTGATGATGATCTGGCGGCCACGCGGCCTGGTGCGTATCAGCCGTAGCAGCTTTACGCCACGCAAGGGGGTAGCACCATGAGCGATGCCATTTTGCGCGTTGAACATTTGATGATGCATTTCGGTGGCATCAAAGCGCTGAACGATGTAAATCTCGAGGTGGAGCGAGGGTCGATCACCGCGTTGATCGGCCCGAACGGCGCGGGGAAAACCACGGTGTTCAACTGCCTGACGGGTTTTTACCGTGCCAGCGGCGGGGCGATCCTGCTCAATACCCACAAACGGCCCATTGATGTGATCCGTATCCTCGGCCAGAAATTCCGTGCAGGGGACTGGATTAACCCTGCGCAACTGGGTTCCCGCCTGTACTACAAAATGTTTGGTGGCACACATCTGGTGAACCGTGCCGGATTGGCCCGCACCTTCCAGAATATCCGCCTGTTCCGTGAGATGTCGGTGGTGGAGAACCTGCTGGTGGCGCAACACCGTTTGAGTAACCGCAACCTGATTGCTGGTGTGCTCAATACGCCTGCCTATCGCCGGGCAGAAAATGAAGCGCTGGACCGCGCATTTTACTGGCTGGAAGTGGTCGAGTTGGTGGACTGTGCCAACCGGCTGGCGGGGGAGATGTCCTACGGCCAGCAGCGGCGGCTGGAGATCGCCCGCGCGATGTGCACCACCCCGGAAATGATCTGTCTGGACGAACCTGCCGCCGGGTTGAACCCGGTGGAAACCGCGACCCTGAGCCGAATTATCCGCTTTCTGCGCCAGCATCATGATATTACGGTGCTGCTGATCGAACATGATATGGGAATGGTGATGGAGATTTCCGACCGAGTGATCGTACTGGACCACGGCAATGTGATCGCCGAGGGAACACCGCAGGAGATCCAACACAATGACAGCGTGATCGCCGCCTATCTGGGCGCAGACGAAGAGGAGCTGGCGGGATGAGCGAGGTGATGCTGGAATTTCGCGAGGTAGATGTCCATTACGGCCCGATCCAGGCGCTGCAACAGGTGTCATTGCAGGTCAGGCAAGGGGAAACCGTAGCGTTGATCGGGGCCAACGGGGCGGGGAAATCCACCTTGCTGATGTCAATCTTTGGCCAACCTCGCATCAGCGGTGGACAGATCCTGTTTCAGGGGACGGATATCAGCCAGCGGTCGACGCATTTTGTGGCCAGTAGCGGCATTGCCCAGGCCCCGGAAGGGCGGCGGATCTTCCCTGACATGAGCGTGGAAGAAAATCTGCTGATGGGCACGATTACCCTCGGCAACCATTATGCTGCTGAAGATATGCAGCGTATGTATGAGTTGTTTCCACGCCTGAAAGAGCGGCGTAACCAGCGGGCGATGACTATGTCCGGCGGTGAGCAGCAAATGTTGGCGATAGCCCGTGCGCTGATGAGCCGGCCAAAACTGCTGTTGCTGGATGAGCCGAGTCTGGGGCTGGCACCGATCATCGTCAAACAGATCTTCAGCATTCTGCGCGAACTGGCCAACGGCGGCATGACAATTTTCCTGGTGGAGCAAAATGCCAACCATGCGTTGAAGCTGTCCGATCGGGGCTATGTGATGGTCAATGGGCAAATCCGCCTGAGCGGCAGCGGTGCGGAACTGCTGAGCAATCAGGAGGTGAGGAAGGCTTATCTGGGCGGCGCATAAAGTTAACCGCCCCGATGAGGGGCGCATTGAACATCCTCGATCGTAGGGGCGTCACATATGGCGCCCCTACTGTTGAAAAAAACAGCGCCACAAAAACGTGATCTAGGTCGCATTCTGGTTACGGGTTAGTTAAAATGGCACCACTGCCAGCCCCTGTTCCGGAACACCTTACAATGGATGAAATCAGCACTTCCCGCTCGACCGCCTGGATGCGCGTGGTCGTCTTGGCCATTTCGGCATTTATCTTTAATACCACCGAATTTATCCCAGTCGGGTTATTGAGTGATATTGCCCAAAGCTTTGGGATGCAAACCGAGCAGGTGGGGCTGATCATCACGATTTATGCCTGGATCGTTGCCACTATGTCGCTGGTCTGTATGTTGCTAACCAGCAAGATTGAGCGGCGAAAGCTGCTGATCGGGGTATTTATCCTGTTTATTGCCAGCCATGTGCTCACCGCGGTTGCCTGGAACTTTACCACCTTGGTGATCTCGCGTGCCGGTGTGGCGCTGGCACACTCGGTGTTCTGGTCGATCACCGCGTCATTGGCCATTCGGGTGGCTCCGGCGGGCAAGAAGGCACAAGCGCTTAGCATGCTCGCGGGGGGAACCGCGCTGGCGATGGTGCTGGGCTTACCGTTAGGGCGAGTGGTGGGGCAGCTACTCGGTTGGCGTATGACGTTTATTGGCATTGCCGTGTGCGCCACCCTGGCGTTGGTGATGCTGTGGCGCTTGCTGCCGGTGCTGAAAAGCGAGCATTCTGGTTCACTGGCCAGCGTTCCCCTGCTGTTTAAACGCCCGGAGCTGGTCAGCCTGTATATGTTGACCATCATTGTGGTGACGGCGCACTTTACTGCTTACAGCTACATCGAGCCCTTTATCCAGACCGTGGCTGGGTTATCCGCCAACTTTACCACCTTGATGTTGTTGCTGTTTGGCGCGGCGGGTATTGTCGGCAGCCTGCTGTTCAGCCGCTATAGCGAACGTTTCCCGTCGGGTTTCTTTATGGGCGCAATTGGCCTGCTGGCCCTCAGCCTGTTATTGCTGTTGCCCGCCTCCGGTAATGAAACGACTCTGACGTTGCTGTGTGTGGTCTGGGGCATGGCCATCATGGCGATTGGTCTTTCGATGCAGGCGAAGGTGCTCAGTCTGGCACCGGATGCGACCGATGTCTCGATGGCGATATTCTCCGGTTTGTATAACTTTGGGATCGGCGGCGGGGCGTTGCTGGGCAACCAGGTCAGCCTGCATCTGGGAATGCCAAACATTGGCTTCGTCGGCGCGCCGTTGGCACTGATCGCCCTCGGCTGGTGTGTATTGAGTTTCTACCGCAGTGAACGTTTGCAGCACCATCGGGTTTAATCCACGTTCCCTTGATTGCCGCGCCCGGTAATCAAGGGTCTCCTAAGACCTATCCTCTCTTTAACTCCCATCTTGCCGCCATGTTTTGCTACCAGATACGCAAAATATCAACGCTCATGTTTCATCTTCATCGAAATGCTGGGATCGGCCCCCAGCTTCATCATTGTGGCCGATGCCTCTCGGCCCAAGCTCCGACATAATGCAATTTATAGGTTTACACCTATATAGCTTTTGACCTATATTGCTAAGGAGCACATGTGTGGGAAATTAAAACAACGGATACGTTTGACGAGTGGTTCAGCCGGCTGGAGGACACTGACAGAGCTTCTGTGCTGGCGTCACTCATTGTACTACGTGAAAAAGGCCCTCAGTTGCCCAGACCTTATGCCGACACGGTAAAGGGATCGCGCTACAGCAACATGAAGGAACTACGCGTGCAAAGCCGAGGTATACCGATACGGGCATTCTTTGCCTTTGATCCACGCCGTCGCGGTATTTTGCTTTGTGCTGGTAGCAAGGCCGGTAATGAGAAGCGTTTTTACGAGGTGATGATCCCGATTGCCGATCGGGAGTTTACCCAATTTCTGAATACAGCAGAGAACAAGGAGTAGGCCATGGGCAGAAAACTGGAACAAATCTTGGCGGAAGAAAAACCTGAAGTAGTGGCCAGTGCTGAGCGCATTGCGGCGGATACGCTGCTCAATATTCACCTGGCCGAGCTACGTGAGCGGGTGCAGAAAACCCAGGTTGAAATGGCGCAGGCACTTGGCATCAAACAACCCACCGTCGCGGGTATGGAAAAGCCTGGCCGCGATCTGAAGCTCTCCTCGCTCAAGCGCTATATCGAGGCTGCAGGGGGCAAGCTGCGTCTGGATATCGAGCTGCCGGATGGTTCGCACTACGGGTTTGTTATTTAATCAACTGACTCGATGATTCAACCCTAAATCTGTCGCGGATAGGTTTGAACGCTGTAGCTTGCCAGGCGACGGGTATATATTGTTTGCCTATCGTTGGTAATAGCAGCGTCTGAACTTTGCGCCATCTTATTAGGAGTTTGATTATGTCCAGCACTCATCTGTCAGGTACCTTTACGCTCGGCACGCATACCGTCAAGCGGCTCGGCTATGGCGCCATGCAGCTCGCCGGGCCTGGGGTTTTCGGTCCGCCGAAGGATCCTGAAACGGCCATCGCGGTTCTGCGTGAAGTGGTTGCCAGCGGGGTCAACCATATCGATACCAGCGATTTTTATGGCCCGCATTACACCAATCAAATTATTCGCCAGGCACTGCATCCTTATGCCGACGATCTGGTCATTGTCACCAAGATCGGCGCGCGCCGCGATGAGCAAGGCGCATGGTTGCCTGCGTTTTCTCCGGCTGAACTGACCCAGGCCGTGCATGACAACCTGCGTAATCTGGGGTTGGATGTGCTTGATGTGGTCAATCTGCGCTGCATGTTTGATGCACATGGCCCGGCAGAGGGGTCGATTGAAGAGCCACTCTCCGTGTTAGCCGAGCTACAACAGCAGGGGCTGGTCCGCCATATCGGGCTGAGTAATGTCACCTCGGCTCAGGTTGCGCAAGGGCAGAAGATTTGTGAGATTGTCTGCGTACAGAATAACTACAACCTGGCACACCGGGATGACGACGTACTGATCGACGAACTGGCTGGCAAGGGCATTGCCTATGTGCCGTTCTTCCCGCTGGGTGGATTCACGCCGTTGCAGTCTACGACGTTGTCAGAAGTTGCGCAGCAGGTGGGAGCCTCGCCTATGCAAGTGGCACTTGCCTGGTTGCTGCAGCGTTCACCAAACATTCTGCTGATCCCAGGGACATCTTCCCTTGCGCATCTGAAAGAGAATCTCGCCGTAGCCCAGCTCAAACTGCCGAGCGATGCTGTTGCGAAGTTGAATGCGATGTAAGGCAACCCGGCAACCATAACCTCTGCGGGAGCTCTGGGTTCCCGCTAAAAATACATCTTCCCAGCATTCTCAGCCCTCTGCGTATCAACGCCAGTCCTGTTTTCTTTAATGTATTAACAAAATCCATTCTCTTCTGGAATGACACAAATGTTGTCTTAAATGTGTCCATTTCATCAGATGATTGTTAATATGTTAACGAATAATCACCAAGACTCACGCCCACAACCGCTGAGGCGTTATTGATGATAAAGGAGCCGCTATGCCACCTGCCTTTACTAACCGGCCGCCACGTTGGTTGATCCCGCTACTGGGATCGCTGGTGGCTTTTGGCCCGCTGTCGATTGATATGTATCTACCTGCGTTACCCGCTATGGGGCAGCAACTGCATGCCACACAGGGGCAAATGCAGCACTCATTAGGGGCATTCTTTGCCGGTTTTTGCATCGGCATGTTGCTGTACGGGCCGCTTAGCGATCGGCTAGGCAGGCGAAAGCTGTTGCTGAGCGGCATGCTGCTGTTTGTGATTGCCAGCGTGCTATGCACGCAGGTCACCCAGATTGAGCAACTGGTGGTACTGCGGGCGTTACAGGCATTTGGTAGCGGGGCCGCTGTAGTGATGGCGCGGGCTATCGCCAGAGATGTTTATACCTCAGATGAGCTGCCCCGAGTGTTATCGCTCATGACTTTGGTTACCATGATTGCTCCGTTGCTGGCGCCGCTGTTGGGCGGAGCTTTGCTGACGGTCTTCGACTGGCAAGCCATCTTCATGTTGCTGGCGGTGGTGGGCTGTATCAGCGGCTTATTGGTGTTCTGGGTACTTCCGGAGACGTTAAAGACCTCTCCAGGGCAAACGGGCAGCATCCTGAAGGCGTTTCACAACTATTGCCTGTTGGTCCGTGACAGAGAAGCAATGGGCATTATTGCTACCCTGGCGTTTTCCTTCGCGGGTATGTTTGCCTTTATCAGCGGTTCTCCCTTTGTCTACATCAGCTACTTCCAGGTGCCCGCTCAGTATTACGGGCTGCTGTTTGGCTGCAACGTCATTGGCATGATCGCCGTGCTGCTGCTGAACGTGCGGATGCTGAAGGTCTACAGCCTGCCGCGCCTGTTGATGATACAAAGCAGCGCCCAGGTGTTGTTTGGGTTATTGTTACTGGTGTTCCATCAGCAGAGCCTGTCCATCCTGGTGATTCTGGTGGTGTTGTTTATGTCGCTGGTGAATGCTATCGGTACCAACAGCCTGTCGCTATTGTTGCAACAGCGTGGCCAACAGGCCGGGAGTGCCAGCGCGCTCGCTATCTCATTGCAGTTTGGCATGGGGGCGTTGGCAAGCCTGGCCGTTTCCTGGTTGCAGGATGACACGCCGTTTGCCATGACGTTGGTGATGGCCGTCTGCGCGGCGCTAGGTTGGGTAGGGCAGAGGGTGTCTGTGGCGCGAATAGGTTCACGGCTGCATGAATAGGTAGGATGTGGTGGTGAGGTTTTCATGCGCATTGCCGTTGCCGACAATGCGCATGAGGTTTACCGATTTAAATCACTGACTATTGGCAATAATACCGCGCAACAGCTTCTTCAAAATGCCCACTTCGTCTGCCGTGAAGGCGGACAGGACCTGTTCTTGCTGTTTGGCGGCAATATCTCTCAGCACGCTAGCCTGGCGTTCTCCTGCCTCAGTCAAGTGATGGCCATTCTCGGTGCTGGACACCAAGCCTTTACGGTACAACGCTTCCTGCGCCTCTTCGATTTCTCTGGTTGGCATCGCCATTTCCGCCAGCAGGCAGGCCTTATCAAGGCAGGCGTCGCTATCTAATACCAACAGCATTCTGGCCTCGCTGGCCCGCAACCCGGTGGAGAGCTGCTTGGGCTGGTAGCTACTTTGATAGCTGCGCAGCGCCTGGGTGAGCAAATAGAACACGTTGTTATTCAGGCGCTCCTGCCTGGCGCTGCCTACTGCGTTCTGTGTAACGCGCTCTGCCACCTGCGGATAAGGCAGTACCATGGAATAGGATCCCTGATGATACACCAGCGGTGCGCGGCCCAGATCGTCAAACGCCACCACTTTGCCAATCAGGATCCAATGGTCACCGCCGTCAACCTGCTGATATTTCTCACACTGAAAGCGTGCGGCACAGTCGGTAAGCAAAGGCACGTCACCCGCGCCGACCTCCACCTCAATCCCGGCAAATTTATCCTCGCTGGGGCGGGCGAAACGATTGGAAATATCCATCTGATCGGCGGCCAGCACGTTAATGGCGAAGTGGCTGGCTTGTTCAAAGATCGCGTAGCTGCCGGAGCGTTTATCAATGCTCCACAATACCAACGGCGGATCCAGTGATACCGAGTTAAAGCTATTGGCCGTGACTCCCACGCGGGTGCCATCTGCGGTTGCTGCCGTCACTACCGTCACGCCGGTGGCGAAGTTGCCCAGCGCACGCCGGAATGCGCGTGGATCCAGAGCAGGTTCTGTGTGATGTGTCATTAAATAGGTTCTCCTGCTCGTTATACCATCGTCGGATCGGGTTCTAACCCCATCAACTCGCGACCTAATATCTGTGCACAGACATCGTAATCGGTATAGGCGTGTGCCCCGGTCATGTGTGAGTCGCGGAACAATCGCTGGATCTCATTGCTCTCCATCCAACTGGTTGCCCCTGCAGCGCTGAACAAGCGATCGACCGATTCGATACACATTTTGACCGCGTAGGCCTGGTTGGTACGCCAGAACGTCAAAGTCTCGTGGGAAGGATATTGGTGCCGACGGCCGTGTTCGGCATGTTCTTGCCAGGTTTTTTCCAAAAAGGCGCGGGCGGCAGCAACCTGATGGGTGGACTCCGCCAGACGCATCAGCGCCGGGGTGGCCGTCCCCACGCTGGCTCCGGTATAGGCTCGCACGCGGTTTTGGGTTTTTTCTTTAAAGGCGACTAGCATGCGCTCCGCAACGCCAAGGCTGATGGCGGCAAAACCGCAGGCAAAATAGGGGCGATAGGGGGAGTAGAAGATATTACTGTCTGGGTAGAGGCCGAAACCCGCAGAGCGCCCGTGCATCATATCCTGAGCGGCTTCAATGCGGTGGTTCGGCACGAAGGCATTTTTTATCACCAGCGTTTTGGAACCGCTGCCGCGCATGCCAACCGCAAACCAGTCATCACGAATTTCGTAATCGCTACGTGGGATCACGCCAAAGCTGTAGAGCAACTCACCGTCGGCGTTTTTGCGGCGAAAGCCGACAATCGCCCATTCGGCATGGTCACAACCGCTGCTCCAGCCCATCTCGCCGCTCAGATAAACACCGCCTTCGGCTTCCTCAATGCGGCCAAACGGGGCAATACTGCTGCTGGCGGTGGCGTCTGGATTATCTCCCCAGATCTCTTGTTGTAGTTTGGGGGAAAACATCGCTATCTGATGGCTGTGGGTACACAGCAGGCTGAAAGCCCAGGCCGTTCCGCCACAGGCGCCAGCCAGCGCGGCGACACAATCGGTGAATTCTGGCAGGGAGATTTCCAGGCCACCGAATTTTTTCGGTTGGAACACCCGGTGCATACCTATGCTTTTTAACAAGCGGATATTCTCATCAGGTACTTTTCGTTCGCTTTCCGCCTGTGCGGCGTTGGCTGCGATAAGTGGCAGAATGGGCAGTAATTTTTCCAGCATCGGGTTGCTAGTTTTCATCAGTTGGTTCCCTCGGTAGGGGTGGGCGTGGGATGAGTATGGGGGAAGGGTATTTTAATGGAATGTAACATTCAGGTAAAAAATTGTACTTTTCATGTTAAATGTTGAGGGTGTGATCTGGAGGCGGGTTCTGAGGGGCTGGGTGTGAGGCTCTAGGTTAGTTAGCTGCCGTCGGCTGATGTATTTATTGACTTGTAGAATGATCAATCTACAATCAGTGCAGAACTAATAGCGTTAAATGCAAAAAATAGCAGGCAACATGAAAAAAAATCTTGGTAGACCTCGAGAGTTTCACCCGCAGGATTTTCTTGATGCTGCGCTTAGCGTGTTTTGGATGAAAGGTTTTCACGCCACATCAATGGCTGATTTAATGCAGGTATCGGGTTTAGCCAGCGCGAGCATCTACAATCTATATCCGGATAAAAGGTCCATTTTTCTGGCTGCGCTAACGCAGTATATGGATGATGGTTTGCGGAGAATGGAAAAACGCGCAGGTGAGCAGGATCCTGAAAACGCCCTGAGAGAAACGCTGGATTACTGTGCTTTACTTTCTACCGACGCAGATGGCATACGAGGGTGCTTCACCATTGCAACTGCAAGTGAGTTGCTCCCAGGCGACAAGGATATCTACGAAAAAGTCAGTTATATGTTCAGCGGAATTAAAAAAAACCTGATGAGTATAATTAGGCAGGGCCAAGAACAGGGTTTATTCAGGCTGGATGTTAAGGCAGAGATTATGGCTGAAAGCATTTTTATGATGCTTGAAGGAATGCGTGTTTATGGCAAGGTCAAGCCTGACTTTGCCCACCTCAAGCAGGCAAACGAATTTATCATGATGAGTGTATTAAAGACGGAGCAGATTGATAGCTCGGTCTCACCCGGAGGCGTTTAATGTTTATGCCTGGGATGCTTGTACGCCTACGTACACGGCCTGAAATTATGGTCGTCAGTGGAACCACTTCTGATAAGCGATGGGTGCATTGCTGTTGGTATGAGCGAGGTGAGTTAAAGCGGCAGAGTTTTAGTGCAGGAGAGTTAACAGTTATTGAAGCAGGCTATAATTATCTCAGTTTTACCTGAATGGTTTTAGAGGAGGCATTGTGATCCAGATAAGGTTATTAATTGCAGTAGGAATCAGAGTAATTCTTTTACTGTCTACCTACCCACAATGGGCAGGTAGACAATGATCTTCACTCCAGAAGCTATTCGTAAACCAGGGTTTGGTTCAAGCGTGTAAACAAGCCAAAGAAAACCAGGGAGCTACAAAAAGCAAGTACGGCGACGAAGACAAATGCCAGTGAAAAGCCCAACATCCCAGCGATAATGATCATCTGTGGAGCGAAAATGCGACTTATAGAGAAACGAATGCTTGCCGCGGCAAAGTAGCCACTGCGGTTTTCTGGGGTGCTGATTTGCGCAATAAAGCTATCCTGTACGCTGACAACCAGTAACTCTGCACAGGTTAATATTATCACCCCCAACAGTAAACCTATAAAAGTGGAGGAATAACCGAAGAACAGCATGCTGCCAGCATACAATATGCCGGATAACACAAAGGCGGTGGTCAGGGAGTAATGATTGGACAAGCGTGCAAAAAATCGGGTGAATAGCACAATCAAAATGCCATTGAATGCCAGACAGAGGGTGAAGATATTCACTGAATTAAGTGTATAGCCACCCCACGGTAGCGGGTAGTTCAGATCTTGATGATTAATTACCAAAGGAAGTAGCAGCTCCATCTGCATAAAGGCCTGCGCCGCCAAGACGCTACCGATAATAAACAACGTTAACCGGTAATCTTTCATCAAATGATAAAAGGTCTTAAATGCATTTTGCCTTGGGGCCGCAGGTATTGTTCTCACATCGGCTTTCAGCATCCGGGCGTTAGTCAGCAGATTCACCAAGGCCAGCACCAGACAGGTCGTGGGCAACCATACGGAGTCTGGTAGTAACAATCCTCCCAACAGTGGTCCTAAAACGACGCAGATATTGAAAATCACGTGCAGCGTGGCATAAAGGCTTTTCCACTCTCTTTCTTGAGCAATGTCTGCAATTAACGATTTGCTGATAGGAAAGTAAACTGAAAATGACCATGACATAAGGCCAAATGCCAGGAAGTGGAGTAGCAGGTTATGCCCAACTGCAGAGAGCAGGAACATAATCTGCGCTAAAACATAACCAGTGAAAACCAACAAGAGCAGGGGGCGTTTGCCATAGCGATCGGCAAAGTGGCCAGAAAAAATGCCAATAGCCACCCCCACGGCGGCAATGGCTGTTAGCAGAGAGCCGCTGAGTGCAGGCCCCCATCCTGCGTTAAGCTTGATCGCGACAAAGGGAAACCAGGCAAAAAAAAGCAGATAGCAGATAAAATCGCTGAGATAGCGGTCATAGAACTTCACATCATTCCCCTTGGAGCTGCAAAAAAGCCGCTATTGCATTGGCTACGTTCTCCGTTGCCGGTGCCTTGTAGATATCGAAATGGCCCGCTTCGACGATAACAGACTGATAGTCTGGGAGATGTTTTTCCCAATTAAGTCTTGAATCAACGGGGTTTTTACTGGCGCGAATAAAGAGAGTTTTCCCGCTAAAGGAGCCAATCGGGTTATGGGTATGGACGGCCTGATTATTGGCTACCCACATGTTTAACCCAGCCGCAATTTCATCTGCTGGAGTTTGTGCTGAAATATGTTTGCATGACACCCCCAGCTGCTGCAGATAATTAAAATCCACCTCTCCATTGGCTAGATAAAGCCGCTCACGATCGAGTTTGTTTGGATTACCCTCGGTGAATTTCAGCGCATAAGAAGAGATGAAATCTGCTAACTGATACGGCTTTTCGCTGCAAATATGGCTGTCTAGCAGTATAAGATTACAGCGTTTATCATATTTGTACTGCAGCAGTCGGGCGACCTCATAGGCAACGTTGCCGCCAAAACTGTAACCGACCAAGCTCAGCGTATCGCGTGGGTCAGACGCCAGAATATACGAAGCGTAGCGTTCGGCCATTGCCAACAGATTATTTTCAAACCTTTCCTGGTCCGGTGCAGGGACGCATTCGATACCCGAGGAACTGACCTGCAGCTTATCAAGGCGATCGGCCATATCCTTGTAACACCATAAGGCCCCGCCAGCCGGATGGATAAACCAGACGTGGTGCTGGTCAGGTGTTGATTTCCCCGCTAAGCGGGTCACCCCTTTTACCGGTTGCTCATTTCTTGGTGACAGTAGTCTTTCTACGCTTGCAGCGATATTGCGTGGTGTCCGGTCTTCAAAGATCAAATAGGAAGGTAAGGTGACTGCGTAATGTTTGCCCAGATCGTTGAGGATCCTGATGGCAAGTAATGAATGTCCGCCATGGAGGAAAAAATCATTATCGGCAGTAATGGCTCCCCCCATGTAACGCCCGAAGGTCTGCATCACTTTGGCAAGATAGGCTTGTCCAGTAGTGCTAGCCGGATTGGTAGCAGGAACCGGCTGAGATGAAACCGTGCACTCGGCATGCAATTGACCTTCCGATAAAAGCTGTTTTAGCGTCTTTAGCCAGTGTTGCATTATCTCATCGGCGAGCATTTGCGAAACCACATCGCAACAGAACTCCAGGCTGAGAGACAGGCCGCTATCCCGGTAATCAACGATAAAGCTGAGGTCTGCTTTGGCGGCTTTAACCGAATGATAATGCCACCTGAAATCACCGCTGCGTTCGGTAAAATCATTACAGACAAACATATTTTGGAACAGCGGCCGTCCACCGGATGCTTTCCCGGTGGCAATCTGATTGATGATCTTTTCTACCGGTAATTTCCCATGCGCCAGACACTGATTAAACTGCGTTGAAAACGCCGTGACAGCCTCTGCGAGCGTCTGTTCCTGGCAGGTGTAGGGAATTGGTAGCACATTTACGTAGTTGCCAACGCTGTGAAGTTCATCGAGGCTATCGCGATTAAGCACCGGAACCCCAATACAGAGCGTATTTTTTTCTGTGAAATGACCAAGGGTATGAGCCGCAGAGATAAAGAGCAGTGGGAACGCAGTGGTACCCAGCGTCTGGCTCAGGCGATCAATCTGCTGCTGCAAATCTGGATCTGCCTGCAGTGCGATAACATCGCCCCGCTCGGTGAGATAGGGGGATTTCAGATAATGCTTGGCCACTCGGCTTTCTGTTGGCACGGCCGCAAGTTGTTGCCGCCACCAACCCATATCATGGCTATCGCGCTGTTCATACTGAGCCTGCGCCAGACAATAGTTTGCAAACGCCTCATCCTGCTCAATGGACTTGGTTTTTTGGTGCAGGTAGCGCTCAATAAAGGTGAAAAGTACCGTAGCCGAATAGCCGTCAAAAAACAGGTGATGAAAGATGAACAACAACCTGGATGGTTGACTACCGAACTGCCCAACACGTATCGCAGGGGCATCAAACAAATTGAAGCTGCGGCGCGCAAACTCTTCCCGGTTTTGTGGAGAATCGTCGGTATGTCGCTCAATGTCTATGGGTCGGTTGGCTTCAATGGGTAACACACGTTGGTAATAGGCATTCTCCTCACGCACCAGCAAACTCCTTAACGCGGGGAAGTGCGAGCAGGCAGCGGTCAACGCGGCTTGCAGTGCCGGTAACGTGGCCACGCCAGCGTCTAAGGTATAAGCCAGATTGTAGGTGTAACATTTTTCATCGGCTAAACAGGAAAATAATATCCCTTGTTGGCCGTAGGACAGGGGGATACGTTCAGAGAGTGCAGCAGGCTGTTGAGTTTGATGCTTCTCGGGGGCCAGACCATTGAGCATCAAGGCTTGCTTGCTGATGCTGTCATAATTCGCCAAAGTATGGCCAGCAATCTTCACGGCAAACGCGTTGCCGAGCAGCGCGGCGGCATAGACCAGTTGCAATGACGTCATTCCTTGCTGGAACAGGTTCTCATCGGCTGCCAGCCGTCGGCCTGCAACGTTGCACCAAATATCACTAATCTGCTGTTCCTGGGGGGTTAATAATCGTGATGTGCCGGTTGGGCGTACATCTGTAAGCATCTTCTCCAGTTGCCCCACATCCAGCTTATCGTTGGGTAGCGAGGGGAAACGTTCGATACTAATAAAGCGTGAGGGGATCATATAAGTTGGCAGTAGTTCGGCCAATTGACTGTGCAAATCGGCCACCAGGTAATCTGCGCCACCTTCAAGCCAGGCGACTAAGTGCTCGTCATCCTGTACCGCAACGTGGACATTGCTGGCGTCCTTGGCTACACGCTGAATGGCCTCAGTAATTTCCCCAAGCTCAATGCGCAGGCCACGGAGTTTTATCTGCCGATCGCGGCGGCCAGCAAACATGAGGTTGCCGTCGGGCAGTTGCTCGACAATATCGCCGGTACGATAGCCACAGATTTTACCGTCCGCATCAAATAAGAAGCGTTCTTTGGTCAGTTCGGGTTGGTTGTAATAACCACTGGCGATGTTATCGCCAAAGATGATCAATTCACCAAGAGCTGGCGTTGCCTCATCCAGAGGTTGAATTTTGTATCGCACGCCAGGGATCACTTGGCCTATTGGTATATAGGGCTGGCTGGTGCTCTGTGTTTTGACATAGGGATAACGGCAACATTGGATAGTGGTTTCTGTTGGCCCATACAGATTGATAACAGGTACGGCCAGCGCATTGATAAACGTATCGGCCAACTGTTTTTCCAAAGCCTCTCCTCCTGAAAACAACAGGCGGAGTGAGGTCATCTGCACCAGTTGCTCTGTTTCAGCCAGGAAACTGAGTACCGTAGGGACAAATTGCGCAACGGTCACCTGATATTGCTTAATGTTTTGTACGATCTCTAATGGGTCAGAGCCAGAGATAACGAAGCTGGCACCGCGCATTAATGGTGCAAAGTACTCCCAGACGGAGGCATCAAAACTAATCGAGGACTTTTGGATAAAACGATCCTGAGGTTGCCAATCAAATTCCTTATTCATCCAAGCCATATGGAAGGCGAGTGCACGCCATGACACCACCACGCCTTTAGGTTGCCCGGTACTACCGCTGGTGTAAATGATGTATGCGGGCATTTCACCGTTTCGCGGTACTGCCAAATAGCGTCTTAGGCGACTATCAAGGTCGTCGAGACAGGAATAATCTGTATCATTAGCAATAATCAGTTTATTACCCGCCAGCGTTTCCCCCTGTTTTTCATCACTCAGGGTAAGCATGGCCTGACAATCATCGATACAATAAGCAATACGTTGTGCTGGATAGGCAGTATCCAACGGTACATAGGCCGCGCCACAGAGTTGTACTGCCAGCATAGACATAAACCAGCGGCTGTTCTTCTCCATAAACAGGGCAACCCTACAGCCGGGTTTAACTCCGGCGTCTTCCAGATGCTGGGCAATGCGTAGCGCACCACTCAACAGTTCCGCATAGCTGAAGGTGTTTTCATGATCAATTATGGCAACGGCTGCTGGGGTTTCTAAACAATAATGGCAAATATTTTCAATAGGATAATGCATTTTTATCAACCCGCGACGATGTTGTTTTTGCCCTGCACGAAGTGCTGCTGATGTTCGGAAAGATCTCGCACATTGACCGTTTTCATCAGCCATCTGTTCTTTAGATCATTAGCATCGTTTATTTCATGAATTTCTTTGTTATGCAAACAATCGTTGTTCGCTGCCCCCATAAATAGCCCAGGAGCAATGAATACCGGTGTTTTCACCGCGTGTAGCGCACGCCTTAACTCGGCAATGGCCCGATCACCATACTCATTGGTGCCACGGGTTCTATTTTCAAAAAATCGAATATCCGTTGGTTTAACTCCGCCAAGAATAGGATGAATATCTGCCTCTCCAAGCGTAATCACGCTTTTATGCACTGATAGGTCGTCAAAAGGAGTGTAATATAAAGGTTCAGCCAAAGTGGCTTTGGTTTCTGTCGACAACAACTCCAAAATGTCGCGGTTTTTGGCAAAGCAAGTATAAATTTTGTTCTGTTCGTTATTGCGCAACCCCAAAATATTCACCCAGTCAGGTCGTACAAAGTGGTTAGCCAGATCTTTATGGAAGTAGATTGCATTTAATGCCTTTTGTGACTGACTGTTCTGTAAGTCTTCCTTGGGGTGGATATCCTGGAAAACGTCGCCGTTATTGACATTCATATAGCCAATAGGTTGTTGGCGTAACAAGATAGCGCTCAAAGCCAAAAATGCCTCAACTACGAAGGTTTTTTTATTGCTTCGTTTCTCCTCTACCGGGTTGTGGAAGCTTAAATAGGGTAGTTCAAGATCGATGGGGCAATTTTTGAATATGGTATAGGGCGAGTCATATTCATTCTCACAGTTTTTGTTTTCGCACGCCTGAATGAATTCATCAGGGACCTTTCCTTCGGTAATGAGTTCATTAACTCTTAGCATGAAATCCTCATATTGTGAGTATGGACTGATCGCTATTTTTTCCAGGTTATCACCAAGAAATGATTTTAATGAATCGGAAAAAACAAATGAATAAAGGGAGTTATTCTCTACGTGCATACTGATTCTCATTTTTGGCTGGGTTGAATGATAAGAACTTCTTAATGTGAGTGATGAAATCTAGCAGAGAAATAATGTTTAATTATTAATATTTCTAATGTGTTATTGAGATTGATAAGAATAATAAATAGCAATGGCGGCGTGAGTTCAGGTTTATGACGAGATCAACAGCGTTTGTAAGATAAAATAACTTAAGGAAAACAATTTATAATTGCTTTGTCTATTAAGATAACCTTATATGTAATAGTGTGGCTTGATTTATATATCGCACTGCGGTGCTCGTTGCGGTATGTTCTTTATTGTTTTTTTATGATGCCTATAAGCAGAAAGTACTGTGCTGTCAAACCTTATGGCTTGGTGGCAGTGAGCTGGAGGCATGTGGGCCTAACGTGAAAGCAAGGTCAGTAGAGGGCAGGGAGGCTGACTGCTGAGCTGATAGCAAAGTTAGGTTATATGGTGTGTCATTATTTTAGATAATCCAACCGAGGTGAGAAATCACTGGGCTGAGTTGGCTTCAGTTCAAGCCCCACAACGCTGAGTGCGGGCTTTTGGGACCTGGCCCTTCGGATTGGGGCCATCAGTTCGCGCTCCTGTGTTACTCGTCGCCTATTAGGTCTTACAACAAATAACCCTGCTATTTTTTAATGTAGGTATTTCTGTCCTGACCCAAATTTTTCTTTAATACAACATAAGTTAAATCCTCATAGACAATGGGATATCAAAAGAGATGGCATTCCCCTAAAGAAATTTATAATGACATGCCTTTTATTTCAAAGAGAGAAGCTACCTTGATTACTATTATAACTGTATTCCTAATAGCTGGAGTAGTAAAAGGAGTTATTGGTCTTGGTTTGCCAACAATCGCTATGGGATTACTGACGTTGACAATGTCCCCTGCAACTGCTGCCGGATTATTAATTATTCCATCTTTAGCCACTAACATATGGCAGTTGTTGCTCGGCCCCGCTTTTTTAATTCTAATTAAACGCCTGTGGACTTTTTTTATCGGGATCGCGGTTGGAACACTATTCAGTGGGCTACCGGCACTCACCACAACATCCGCATGGACCGGCCTAGCTCTTCTCATTTTCTTTTTCCAATTATGTCCTCGCAATTAAATTAGCATAATTTACAATCATGAAGCATATTTTTCGCGCATAAATGCAAAACAATAGAGTTATAAATGTAGATTGAGTATGCCAATACCATACCACGGAGTGGGAATATTTCCCGAGGGAGCGAGGTGCGGGATTTTCACTAGAATCCCAAAATCATCGGTATGCATAACGATGTCGTAAAACAAAAAGCCCGCCTAAGTTTCCTTAAGCGGGCTTCTCTAAATATGGCTCCTCTGACTGGACTCGAACTTTTATTTAATTATTTGATTTTATTATTTTAATTTGACGTTTATTGGTGGCTAAGCCCCCAATAAAGCCCCTAAAATATTTGCATGTAATAATTGTGATGGATATCTCATTTTAATGGTGACATTACAGTGAGAGCCCGGTGTTTCTACATAATGGAGAGACTATTCACTTTAGAACGACTATAAGTATGTGGATGCTTAAACATCCAGTTTACGATTGGTCAGCCACTCAACCATTGCCGGATCGCGATGAGAGAAGAAGGCACTGGTGGCCGTATCCATTGCCGCTATCTGTGTCATCTCCATCGCACTGAGTTCAAAATCCAGGATATTGAAATTTTCAATCATGCGCTCCTTGCGAACGGATTTAGCCAGTGAAACGATGCCACGTTGATAGATCCAGCGCAGGACGACCTGGCCGACACTTTTGCCATATTTCTTGCCAACCTCTGTCAAAATTGGATTCTGAAACAGACCATTGCGGCCTTCAGCAAAAGGTGCCCAAGCCTCAGGCTGAATAGCCCGACTGTTCATCCAAGGCACGGCATGAAGTTGTTGGTTAAACGGATTAACCTCGATCTGATTGACTGCGGGGGGAATGGTGTTAAACGCCATCAGATCCGCGAGGCGGTCGGGATGAAAATTACTGACCCCAATCGCGCGGATTTTGTCGGCAGCAAGCAACTCTTCCATTGCACGCCACGCGCCATGAACGTCACCGTAGGGCTGGTGAATCAGATACAAATCAACGTAATCAAGCTGTAGACGATTCAGCGATCGCTCAAATTGTGCTTTTGCACCTGCATAGTTGGTGTCTTGCAACCAGAGTTTGGTGGTGACAAAGAGTTCATTGCGTGCAATGCCGCTTTGCTTCAGGGCATTACCCACCTGTGTCTCATTCTGGTAAGAGGCGGCAGTATCTATAAGACGATATCCGGTCTCTATGGCATCAATAACAGCCCGTTCGCATTCGGCGGGGTCTGTCATCTGAAAAACACCAAATCCCAGCAATGGCATCTGAATACCGTTATTCAATGTTACCGTGTTCATGATCTTGTCCTGTGTAAATGTATCTATACCAAGAAGCATAACGCACGCACTGTAATAAGATTAGATGCTATAATCTGCATGCCTTTATTAGTTGGACTAATAAATAGAATGGAAAACTACAATGATCTGGCCACGTTCGCACTGGTCGCCAAAGAGCGTAGCTTCACCCGGGCAGCAGCGAAGCTGGGTGTCTCTCAGTCAGCCCTGAGTCAGACTATCAGGGGGCTTGAAGAGAAACTGGGCTTGCGGTTACTCACTCGCACAACGCGTAGCGTTTCTCCCACAGAAGTTGGAGAACAAATTCTTAATCTGCTTTCGCCGCGACTTGAGGAAATTGAAACCGAAATCGCGCGGCTAAAAGCACAGAAGGAACGCCCGGCAGGCACTCTTCGCATAACTGCGGGGGAACACCCAGCGGTGTATATCGTTCAGCCTGCGCTGTCAGCGTTTCTGGCGGAATACCCTGATATTCGTGTCGAACTGATGGTCGATTACGGGCTGTCAGATATTGTGTCGGAGCGCTATGACGCCGGTGTCCGGCTCGGAGAGCAGATAGCCAAGGATATGATCGCGGTACGCATCAGCCCGGATATTCGCATGGTCGTCGTCGGCTCACCGGATTACTTTACTACCCATCCAGTGCCGCAGCATCCTCAGGAACTGACTCAACATAATTGTATTAGTATTCGGTTACCGACCTATGGTGGCATCTTCCCCTGGGAATTTGAAAAAGAGGGAAGGGAAATTAAAGTTCGGGTGGATGGGCAGTTAGTTTTTAATAATATAGCCTTACGACTCAATGCCGCACTGTGCGGTATCGGTCTTGCCTACATACCCGAGGATATTGTTAGCGAGCATATTGCAGCCGGACGGTTAATCACCGTTCTGCAAGATTGGTGTCCGTTTATTGCGGGTTACCACCTTTACTATCCTAATCGGCAGCATACTTCCCCTGCGTTTACGTTGCTGTTGAATGCGCTCCGCTATAAGCAATAGTGGAGTCACCAACGACTCCACTATTTATTTATCACTGAAGATTTTTATCTTTCAGGAATTTTGAGACCAGATCGGCAATTTCAACGTTATTCAAATCAGAGAAGGGGAAATGAGTATTTCCTTTAATGCCGATTTCCGGCAGATGGATAACCGCCACGTCTCCGCCATGTTTATTCACTACATCCCGCCATTGACGCGCAACAGCCAACCGGGCGCGCCAGCTATCCTGTGCAGGCAAGGCCGTCGGTTTATCCGGGATATTGTCGCCGTAGATAATCAGCACAGGAATTTTGGTCAGTGCCATAAACTGATCCAGGGGTACTGATTCCCCTTTTACGGTATCAAAGGCGTTCTTGGTTGGCGGCGGGACTTCGCCTTGTGGAAAGACAAAGCTGCTGCCAGGTTCAAACGCGACTATCCCTTTTACGTTGGCATTCTTCATCGCCGTAAACCAGCCGGGCCCCCCCCCCTGAGAGTGGGTAAACAGAATGGCCGGGCCGGATTTATCCACGACGGCTGACATGGCATCCGCAATCACATTGATATCAAAGGGGCCGGTGTTGGGGGTCATCTGACGGTAGTACTGGTTTAATGTCTCTTTATCGTGGGAGAACTGTACGCCCTCGAAGAAATCGGGCCAGACACCCAGACGGAACTGATTAAACCATAGTTGCTCATCGGCAACCGGTTTGACGGTTCCTTCCACCATACTGCGACCGGCGTTCCCCCGACGTGGTTGATCAACCAGATAGGTCGAGAAACCACGGCGCAAGAAGATGTTCTGAAAACCCTCGCGGCCGTCCGGTGTGCTTTCCCATGTCCGAGAAGACTGCCCGGCACCGTGCAGCATCACAATGGGATATTTGTGTGGGTTCTCTGGGATCTGATAAAACACAGAAGCGTGATCGCCATGATAGGTCTGGCCTGTCGGATCCAGCGGTTTTTTCGCATCAAACTGCCCTGGTGTCGTAACGACAGCGCCACCTGCGGCAAAACTTCCCTGAGACTGGATAACCAAGGGGGTTGTGGGGGCAGCAAAGGCAGATTGAGAAACCAATCCGCCAACCAACATACAGGCGGTGAGTGTTTTCAGTAAGGTTTTCAAGATATTTTCCTCATGTCATCGCGAATAACTGAATCATAGAGAGATTTTCACAAATGACTATGCTGTTAAAACGCATGGGTTAATAAGCTGAGCTAATTAACGCGGGTACTTTTTGCGCCCAATAAATAATATGTTTGAGCGCAATGTATTCCGCTAAACCGTGGTTTCATCAATGTGGGTATTGCTCGTCCGTGACTTTTTCCATCCACGTCACGGTTTTACCGTCCTGTGATTCTGAAACAGCAATATGCACCATCGGCTCTGTTGCGGATGCGCCATGCCAGTGTTTGACACCCGGTGGGATCCAGACCACATCGCCAGTTTTGATTGGCTGAGCCGATTTTTCCCATTCCTGTACCCAACCCGTGCCGGAAGAGACGATGAGTGTCTGTCCAAGGGGATGCGTGTGCCAGGCTGTTCGTGCTCCGGCTTCAAATGAGACGGTTCCCCCAGAAATTCGGGCCGGGGGAGAGCCTTTAAACCGTGAGTCAACCTTGGCCGTGCCGGTAAAGTACTCAGGAGCACCCAACGTCGTGGGTTGTGAGCCCGCAGGGCTGACGGTCACTGCCTCCTGCGTTGCGGCAATAGACTGCGTACCGGGCAGTAAAAGCGCCGCCAGTGTGATAAGGAAGATTTTCATATCTATTCAATCCTTTAACGAGAGAAATACCCATTAATCCATTGCAGAAAAAACTATTTCCCTTCTTTAAACACTTCTTTTGCAATGGATATCGCTGTTACTGCCGTTGGCCACCCTGAATAGAAAGCAAGCTGGGTGATGGTTTCGACCAACTCTTCCTCAGTGACACCGTTCTGGCGAGCCAGACGCAGATGAGAACGCAACTGGTCAGGACGATCCATCGCCACCAGAGCACTGACGGTCACCAGGCTCCGATCACGTTTTGAGAGCTGTGGCCGTTCCCAGATATCGGCATACAGGACATCGTCAGTGAGTTGCGCCATCTTGGGGGCGATATCCCCCATCAATTGTTGCGCCCGAGACGGTTTTTCTGTTTTATTTTTCGCCGCATCCTGCGCGTGAGCAAAGGTGGCCATTGAGCCGGCAAAGGTAAGAGCGGTACAGAGCAGGTACTGCTGAATCTTGTTTTTCATCATCCATTTCCTTTGTTATCGGCACGATTAAAGATGGGAGGGTTATGTCGGTGACGATAACGTGAGTTTACAGAATGCTTCATGTCACCAGGCTGACCGCTGCCTGACAAGTTTGTCAGAATCGGTGCTGAAGCTATTTTCACCAAAGGAAAGGGAGGTTTTTGCGATAAGCAAAGGCCTGTGACAACGCGAATATCGAGTGAATACAGGTTATACGGTGATTGATTACCCCTTAAGCAAAGCGAGTTAAGCCATAATTAGACGTTCTTAATTTTTAACCTGCGCTGTGATGCCAAACCTCACATAACGATGTGCCTCTTTTTCAGCGAGTTCACTGTTTATGGCGAGAGTCAGCCCGAAGATATTGATCCCATTCTGGCTACTGGCAAACACATCGCCACGATGCATTATCGCCACCGCCCTGACGATGGAGAGTCCGAGTCCATGGTGTGTATCACTGCGTGTACGGGAAGGATCAGCACGATAAAAACGTTCAAACAAACGTTTCAGGTGCTCATCTGAGATGGCTGCACCCATGTTGGCGACCGCGATGGAGGCCAGATTATTCTCTCGGCCGATCGTCACCTTCACGGTGGTACCAGGAACAGCATGTCGGGCGCTGTTTTCCAGTAAATTCGCTAGAGCGCGGTGGAAAAGTCGTCGATCAATGCGTGCCGTGAGATCTCCCTCGACATGAATAGACAGGTTTTTTTCAGCAAAGGACGGCTCCACATACTCCGTGGTCTTGTAGGTCTCTTCACTCAGAGACACGTCGGTTAACTGGGTTGCATGCTCCCCAGCCTGAGCATGGGAGAGGAACAGCATATCGTTGACGATAGAGGTCATTCTCTCGAGTTCTTCCAGATTGGACTCCAGTAACTCCTCGAGTTCATGGGTTTCGCGTTGCCGTGACAGACCGAGCTGCGTTTGCCCCATCAGATTGGTCAGCGGGGTTCTCAGTTCATGAGCCACATCGGCGTTAAAACTTTCAAGTTGTCGCCAGGCGATTTCCTGCCGTTCGAGTACGCCATTGAATGCCACGGCCAGCTTTTGCAGTTCATCCGGCAGCGTTGAGGTATCCAGGCGCTGCCCGTGATTTCCCGGTGCGAGGTGATGGGCCTGAGCGCTGAGTTTGTTGACAGGGCGCATGCCTATTCTGGCAATCACAAACCCCAACTGGGCCACTAATAAAACACCGATTGCGCTGATGAAGATCAGTGTACGGGTAAATTCATTCAGGGTACCCATATACGGTGTGGAGTCGATGGCCACTACATAGCGCAGTGCGGGGCGCTCCCCTTGGGCAGGAATTTCCGACATCAATAAAAACAGCGAGCATGACTCTTCTGCGGCACCGGGAACTTTGCTGAATCCTTTGCTCAGCGAAGCCCAGGTTACCCCGCTAGGTGGCGGGCCACCCACCTGAAGCCGGGGATCCTCACTGAGGATCCAATACTGTACGCGGCCACCCTCAGCCGTGGCCAAATCGGTAAATTTGGTCGTCAGCGTTTGCCAGCCGTCCAGCGTGGTGCGGGAGAGGATCCAGGGTGCCATCAGCGACTCCCTGAACTGCAATTCGTTATGCATCTGCTTTTGCAATGAATCATGCAGGGAACTCCGCAGCACAATACCCAGAACTGAAACGATCAGTATGGAGGCCAAGGCAAACATCAGCGCCAATCGTCCAGAGATAGAACGCTTAATCATGATAACTCTCTCTATTTAGCTTGGCGTTCGGGGCGGGTTTCAAGGACATATCCCATGCCTCGCACTGTATGCAGCAGTTTGACCGGGTAGGGGGCATCAATTTTCGCCCTCAGGCGTTTTATCGCGACCTCAACCACATTGGCATCGCTGTCAAAATTCATGTCCCAGACCTGCTCTGCAATCATCATTTTTGAAAGGATCTCTCCCTGATGTCTGGCTAACAGGCTTAACAGAGCGAACTCTTTTGCGGTCAGTTCAAGACGTTCACCGGCTCTTGTGACACGCCTTGCCAGCAGGTCCAGATGCAGATCGTTAATGTGCAATTGAGTGACATCTACGCCATCACTCGGACGTCGCCGCAACAACGCCTGGATACGGGCAACCAGTTCAATCAGCGAAAAAGGTTTAGGCAGATAGTCGTCCGCACCCTGACGCAGACCCTTGACACGTTCATCAACCGAACCGCGAGCAGATAACATCAGCACCGGGGTTTGCTTGCTGGCGCGAAGACCTTCCAGAACACTATAACCATCCATGCCAGGCAACATGACATCCAGCACAATCGTATCGTAATCATACTCAAGGGCCAGGTGCAATCCGTCCGTACCGTTGGCTGCCACATCTACGGTAAAACCCAGTTCGCTGAGTGCGCGATTGATATAGGAAGACGTCTTCTCCTCATCTTCTACCAAGAGTAACCGCATGTCGTATCTCCTTTACCCATCAGGGCAATAAACGTCTTAATTCACTTATCTTAGCGGTTCATGACCAACACCAAGCTGACATTTTCCTGACATTTTTGTCAGAAAAGTATTTTTCTAACTGACAGAAATGTTATCTGGCCGTCATGCTGATGTCAGCATGCCCCCCGTAGACTACCTGCAAGCCTACCCCCCTCGCAAAAAAGACCAAAAGGAGTGTCGGGGTAATACGTTGTTTATTTTAGATATCTGGAGGTTTCTTGAAATGAAATACAACGTTTTTAAAACAACATTATTAGCGGCAGTGATCACTCTTTCATCGGGGGGCGCAATGGCAGCAGATTATAAATTAAATCCGTTTACGTTGACCTATGACGGCGCGATTACTGAAAATGTGAAAGGAAAAGTCAATATTCACCCTGTCACTTACAAATTGAATGGGCTGGACATTGCAGCCAACGTGTATACCCCGGCGAATTATGACCCCGCTAAAAAATACCCGGCAGTCGTTGTGGCTCACCCCAATGGCGGCGTGAAAGAGCAGGTTGCAGGCTTGTATGCCCAGCGTCTGGCAGAACAGGGCTACATTACCATTACTGCTGATGCGGCGTATCAGGGCGCGAGCGGTGGTTTGCCCCGCAATGTCGACAAACCGGCGTACCGGATTGAAGACATTCACGGCATGGCAGATTTCATCACCCAGTATCCTGGCGTAGACACTGTCCGTTTAGGCCTGCTGGGTATCTGCGGAGGAGGAGGCTACTCCTTGAAGGCAGGGCAAACTGACAAACGATTTAACGCCATTGCTACGTTGAGCATGTTTGACTCTGGCCTGGTCAGACGCAACGGTTATCAGGATTCACAACTCGCCACGATACAAGAACGTCTAAAGCAAGCATCTGATGCGCGAGCACAGGAGGCCTCTGGCGGTGAGGTTATTTATCTGGGGGATGCCAAGCTGACGGATGAACAAATTGCCAAACTGCCGTTTGACCTCTATCGGCAGGGTTTTGAGTACTACGGCAAGACTCACGCACACCCCAACTCGACCTTCAGATACACCGCCAGCAGTCTGCTCGACTTAATGAGATTCGATGCGGCAAGCAATATGGATTTAATTAATAAGCCACTATTGATGATAGCAGGCAGTAAAGCCGACTCTCTGTATATGAGTGAAAAAGCGTTTAAAGGCGCGAGCAACGCGAAAGATAAGGAACTGTTCCTGATTGACGGTGCAACCCATATTGAAACCTATTGGAAGCCGGAATATGTGAATCAGGCCATGGGGAAACTGGATCAGTTTTACGGGAAAAACTTATAAGAATAAAGCGACTCACACCCTTCTCTTATCTTGCGTCAACACATGCGGATAGAAGTATCACTTTGTCTGTTATGCCGCTGCCATAGTTATTTTTATGGCAGCAGTATCGGCCTGCCCAGCGAAGGCATTGACGATCACGGATGACTCACTTTACCTCTAGGCGAACGCTATGAATACATTACGGTTCACTTCACTGACAAAATATCTGATTTTATTTCTGGCGTTCACTGTCAGTAGTGTAAATGCAAAAGACGAGGCGGTAGATGGCAACATGCGACGGATCCTGATTGTCTATTTCTCTCAACCTGAGGATGTAAAGTTAGACGGGGTCGATGGTATATCGGGGGCGAGCATATTACAAAAAAACAGTGTCGTTCTGGGAAGTACCCAATATGTGGCACAGATTATCCAGAAGGAAACCGGTGGCGATTTATTCCGAATTGAAACGGTTAAACCCTATCCACGTCAGCATGATACCCTGTTGAAATATGCTGAACAGGAAGTGAAAGATGGGGCTCGACCCGAATTGAAAGAAAAAATACCCAACCTTGCTGATTATAACCAGGTATTCGTCGGCTATCCCATCTGGTGGTACAAAATGCCGATGGTGATGTACAGCTTTTTTGAACAGCATGATTTTAGTGGCAAAACCCTTATCCCCTTTACCACCCATGGCGGCAGTCGTTTCTCTGACTCTCTACGCGAGATCAAACGTCTTCAGCCTAATGCACAGTTGGTCACCCAAGGTTTAGCCATCTCAAGAGATGATGTAACTGATGATGATACACCAACGGAAATACGCAACTGGTTAAGAAAATTACCAAACATGCCGTAATAGCAGGCCAGTGAATGAAAGCAAAATATAAATTCCAGGTGGTTCAGGATCTCGTAATGATCATTATCCTGTTATCACTAATGGGTTTTCATCTGTGGGGAGAAAATCTTCATGAATGGTTGGGGATAGCCTTTTTAATGATCACCCTGCTTCACAATGGCTTGAACATTCACTGGGCGAAAAAGCTGGCTCAAGGGGAGTATTCCGCCTTTAGGTGCATGCAAGTCACAGTAAATCTGTTACTGGTACTGCTGTTTTCAATGGCCATTATTAGTGGAATGATGCTATCAAAACATCTATTTCCCGATTTACCGATTCACAGTTCTTCCGATCTGGTCAGAAAAATCCATATGACCAGTGTTCATTGGGGGCAGATTATCATTGCGGTTCATTTAGGTATGCACTGGCAAATGCTGGCCAGATTTTTTGGTAAAGTTTGGCGTGTTTCACCCATCTCGTTTCTCTCAAAACGATTGATGCCCGCTATTTTCTTCAGTATTGCAGCGTATGGGCTGTATGCTTTCATTTACCGCAATTTACTGCCCTATTTGCTTCTTCAAGTCGATTTTGCCTTTTTTGATTTTGAAGAGTCGAAGGTTTTTTTCTATTGTGACTTCTTCGCTATCACCATTTTTTTTGCTTCTCTGACGCGGTTTACAGGGCTATTTATTCACATTGGCAAGTCTAATGGTTTGGGATGAAAATTCGCCCTAAAAATAGTTGGGTAATCATTGCTCAGCTAATTAATGGGGGCGGTCAGAGATACCCGCGTTTTGAACGGTTAGTATGACACTGAAAAGCAAAAAGCCCGCTTAAGTTTCCTTAAGCGGGCTTCTCTAAATATGGCTCCTCTGACTGGACTCGAACCAGTGACATAC
>RCUN01000185.1_pt1 | contig 56896 bp, 58 predicted proteins | sample 2166181 | NCBI WGS metagenome assembly RCUN01 (sample SAMN09932603, study PRJNA488358) | compost metagenome | feature: garden; material: soil; isolation source: compost soil in crotononitrile-enriched culture | place: Germany: Experimental Botanical Garden Goettingen | collected 2016-01-27 | reverse complement strand
TCGACCTGAAGAAAAAGTCGATCACCATGGGTAAAGGATGTTAAATAGTGTTCACCATGTCCCCGAACACCTGTCTACCATGTCCCCGGACCGTACACTCCCACAGGGAGAGGGAGAAAACATAAAAAACGGCAACCTTTGGTTGCCGTTTCGCCTAGAACTCGTAGGTCGGGTAAGGCGAAGCCGTCACCCGGCATTTCACAAACTAACCGCCCAAATACGCACTCCGCACCGCTTCGTTCGCCAGCAGCGCGTCGCCGGTATCCGAAAGCACCACGTGGCCGTTCTCCAGCACGTAGCCGCGATCCGCGAGCTTCAGCGCCTGGTTGGCGTTCTGCTCGACGAGGAAGATGGTCATCCCCTCTTTGCGCAGCTGCTCGATGGTGTCGAATATCTGCTGGATGATGATCGGCGCTAAACCGAGCGATGGCTCGTCGAGCAGCAGCAGACGCGGCTGACTCATCAGCGCACGGCCAATGGCCAGCATCTGCTGCTCACCGCCGGACATGGTGCCTGCACGCTGAATGCGGCGCTCGTACAAACGCGGAAAGAGTTCATACACGCGTTTAATGCGGGTCTGATACTGCTCGCGTTCGGCAAAGAAGCCGCCCATCGCCAGGTTTTCTTCTACCGTCATCCGGGAAAACACCCGGCGGCCTTCGGGAACAATCGCCACCGCTTCACGCATAATTTTAGCGGTCTGCCAGTCGGTGATGTCTTTACCGTCAAAGACGATGCGCCCGCTGGTGGCACGCGGATCGCCACACAGGGTACCGAGCAGCGTGGTTTTCCCCGCGCCGTTGGCCCCGATGAGCGTCACGATCTCGCCCTGATTGATATGCAGGCTGACGTCGTGCAGGGCCTGAATCTTGCCGTAGTGGGCATTCACCTTGTCAAAAGATAACATCGCTTTTTCCATTTTATGCCTCACCCAGATAGGCGCGGATCACGTCCGGGTTATGTCGAATTTCATCCGGCGTGCCGTTCGCCAGCGGCGTACCCTGGTTCACCACGTAGATACGATCGGAAATGCCCATCACCAGTTTCATATCGTGCTCAATCAGCAGAATGGTGGTGTCGTGATGATTGCGCAGCTCGACGATCAGCTCGTCCAGCTCTTTGGTCTCTTTCGGGTTCAGACCGGCAGCCGGTTCATCGAGCATCAGGATTTCCGGCTGCGTCACCATGCAGCGGATAATCTCGAGACGACGCTGATCGCCATAGGCCAGGTTGCTCGCCTGACGGTTAGCGTGCTGCAACAGGCCAATACGATCGAGCCAGGTGGCAGCGCGATCGAGGGCTTCGCTCTGCGCACGGCGGAAGGCCGGGGTTTTCAGCAGGCCAGAGAACACGCCGCTCTTGAGCTGCTGATGTTGCGCCACCAGCAGGTTTTCAATCACCGTCATTTCACGGAACAGACGCACATGCTGGAAGGTACGCACCACGCCCATGCGGGCAATTTGCTGGCCCGGCAGCCCCTCAAGATGCTGATCGCGCAGCATAATGGTCCCGCCCGTCGGCTTATAGAAACCGGTCAGGCAGTTGAAGACCGTGGTTTTCCCCGCGCCGTTCGGGCCAATCAGGGAGACGATCTCTTTCGGGAACAGGTCCAGCGAGACGTTATTGACCGCCAGCAGGCCGCCAAAACGCATCATCAGACCGTTTACGGATAATAATGGCTGACTCATGCCTGCTCTCCTTTCGCTTGCCCGTTCTTCAGCTTTAACTGTGGACGGGTCATTGGCAGCAAGCCCTGCGGACGCCAGATCATCATCAGTACCATCAAACCACCCAGCATTAACATGCTGTATTCGTTAAAGTCGCGCATCAATTCGCGAGAAACCACCAGCAGGATCGCCGCGAGGATCACCGCAAACTGCGAGCCCATCCCGCCGAGCACTACGATAGCGAGCACGAAGGCCGATTCGGCGAAGGTGAAGGATTCCGGGCTGACGAAGCCCTGACGCGCGGCAAACAGGGTTCCGGCAAAACCCGCAAACGCGGCGCTGATGGTAAAGGCGGTCAGTTTGATGCGCGTCGGATTCAGGCCCAGGGAACGGCAGGCGATTTCATCTTCACGCAGGGCTTCCCACGCGCGACCCAGCGGCATGCGCAGCAGACGGTTGATCACGAACAGCGTAATGACCACCAGCAGCAGTGCCACCAGATAGAGCCAAATCACGCGGTCAGACGGGTCGTACTTCACGCCGAAGAAGTTGCTGAAAGTATCCCAGCCGCCTTCGCGTGCGGAACGGCTGAACTCCAGGCCGAAGAAGGTCGGTTTAGGGATTTGGCTGATGCCGTTCGGGCCGCCGGTCACTTCGGTATTGTTCAACAGCAAGATACGGACGATTTCGCCGAAGCCTAAAGTCACAATTGCCAGGTAGTCACCGCGCAGGCGCAGCACCGGGAAGCCGAGCAGGAAACCGGCGGCGGCAGACACCAGGCCCGCCAGCGGCAGACAGGTCCAGAAGCCGAGGCCGTAGTAGTGGTTCAGCAGCGCAAAGGTGTAAGCACCGATGGCGTAGAAACCGCCGTAACCGAGCACCAGCAGGCCAGACAGACCGACTACCACGTTCAGGCCGAGGCCCAGAATCACGTAGATCATGGTCAGGGTGGCGATATCCACCGTCCCGCGCGAGACCATAAACGGCCACGCAACAGCAGCAACTAACAGCGCCACCAGGAACAGTTTCTGTTTAACGGAGGAACCGTCGATGGCAGGCAGCACGAATTTCGGGCCGGAGACGTTTTTCAACGTCTTCTGGAACACCGGACGCAGCAGCTGGAACAGGAACACCACGGCGGTGCCGACAAACACCCACTGCCAGCGGATATCGGCGGCGGTATCGACCACCAGTTTGGTGCCATCCAGTTCTAACTGCACGCCCATAAAGACGCCCGCGAGGACGAAGAACATGGCGGCAGAGAGGAGCGCCATCGCAAAATGCATCGGTTTCATACTTTCTCTACCTCCGGACGACCCAGGATCCCGGTAGGCATCACCAGCAGCACCAGAATCAGCAGCGCGAACGACACCACGTCTTTATATTCGGTACTCAGGTACGCCGAGGAGAGCGCTTCAGCAACGCCCAGAATCAGGCCACCGATCATCGCGCCAGGAATACTGCCGATCCCACCCAGAACTGCGGCGGTGAAGGCTTTCATCCCGGCCATAAAGCCGATGTACGGGTTGATCACGCCGTAGAACTGACCGAGCAGCACGCCCGCGACGGCGGCCATCGCCGCACCGATCACAAAGGTCAGGGCGATCACGCGGTCGGTGTTAATCCCGAGTAGGCTGGCCATTTTCAGATCTTCCGCGCAGGCGCGGCAGGCGCGGCCCATGCGGGAGTAGCGGATGAAAATGGTCAGTGCCAGCATCGCCAGGAAGGTCACAATCCAGATAACCAGCTGCATGGTGGTGATGGACGCCGAGAAGTTTTCGCTGGCACCGACAATCCACTGGCCGTTGAACAGGCTTGGCAGCGCCACGTCGCGCGAGCCTTCCGTCAGGCTGACGTAGTTTTGCAGGAAGATGGACATCCCGATGGCGGAGATGAGCGCAATCAGACGCTTGGAGCTGCGCACGGGCCGATAGGCCACGCGCTCGATGCTCCAGCCGTAGGCGCTGGCAATCACAATCGCACCGACAAAACCGGCACCGACCAGCAGCCAGCTGCTGTCGATGCCCATCATCATCAGGGCGGCGATGATCATAAAGGAGACATAGCTGCCGATCATATACACCTCGCCGTGGGCGAAGTTGATCATGCCGATAATGCCGTAAACCATGGTGTAGCCGATGGCGATCAGCGCATAGGTGCTTCCCAGCGTGACGCCGTTAAACATCTGCTGCAAGAAATAGAGAAACTGCTCGGACATAAGGGAACCTTTTTAGACCCGCAGGACGGGATACTGAACCCACTCTAAATAATTCGAGTTGCAGGAGGGCGGCAAGCTGGCACACCCCCGGGAGCGTACACGAGTACGTGACCGGGGTGGGCGAGCGCAGCCAACGCATCTGCAGCTCGAAGTATGACGAGTGGTTGTCTTATTTGGCTACCGAGGAAGATCCATCGGCGTGCCACTGGAAGACACCAAATTCAAATCCCTTTAGATCGCCTTTCTCATCCCAGTTCAGCGGCCCAATCACGGTATCAGCACCATGAGCTTTCAAATCTTTGACTAAGTCCAGCGGCTCTTTGCTGCCGGTACGTTCCAGGGCAGTTGCCAGAGACTGCACCGCCGCGTAAGTGATCCAGACGTACGGACCGCTCGGATCTTTCTTCTGCGCTTTGAGCGCCTCTACGATAGCTTTGTTTGCCGGTTCCTGGTCATAGCGTTTTGGCATCGTCACCAGCATGCCTTCACCCGCATCGCCCGCGATGTTCGACAGGGACGCGTTACCCACGCCTTCCGGGCCCATGAACTGGGTTTTCAGACCGGTCGCGCGTGCCTGGCGCAGCATCTGACCCATTTCCGGGTAGTAGCCGCCGTAGTAAACGAAGTCGATGTTCTCTTTTTGCAGACGGGCCAACAGCGCAGAGAAGTCTTTCTCACCGGCGGTGATGCCGTCGAAGAAGACCACGTTCGCGCCACCTTTTTTCAGGCCATCCTGGACGGAACGCGCCAGGCCTTCGCCGTATTGCTGTTTATCGTGAATGATCGCGATGCGCTGCGGCTTCACTTTTTCGAGGATGTACTTCGCAGCCGTCGGCCCCTGAGAGGAGTCCAGACCGGCGGTACGCATGATGTGCTGATAGCCACGCTGCGTCAGCTCCGGGTTCGTGGCTCCTGGCGTAATCATCAGAATGCCTTCGTCTTCATAGATGTCTGAAGCAGGCTGAGTCGAGGACGAACAAAGGTGGCCGATAACGTACTGAATGCCATCGTTAACGATTTTGTTGGCTACGGCGACGGCTTGTTTTGGGTCACAGGCATCGTCGTATTCCACGCCAACCAGCTTATCCCCTTTGATGCCGCCTTTGGCGTTGATGTCTTTGATCGCCTGACGCGCGCCGTTGAACTCCATATCGCCCCACTGGGCAACCGGACCGGACATGGCACCGACGACGGCAACTTTAATGTCTTCCGCTATGGCTGCCTGCGAAATCGCTAATGCAACCATTCCCGCGATTAATGCTTTCGCGTTCCTTTTCATCTGTGAATCCCCATTCGTGACGTGATGTATATATTTTGTTTTATTATGGTTAAAAAGCATTCTGTACTTTTAATGAACAACGCTATTTTTACCAGTGCCTTTAATGGTTTAGCGCAGTTTTTCACTAAAAACCAGACTAAAATCTCTATTTTTCAGGCGATTAAGCAAAGATAATATTCTGAAATCTGACAGAGATAAACAAATAAAAGTGCAGTTTGCAGCATAAAATAACGGTACAAAGCGCCGAATAAAACACTGCCTTTCAGGTTAAAATTCTGCTTAATTTTCGATCCATGCATTTTCACACTGCACATTGCGCTGCTAAAAAAGTAATCACCTGGAGAATGGTTTAAAAAAGGGGAAGCCGCTGGCGAGATAAATTGAGTACACTGCCTTTATTCTTTTTGATTTGGACAAGCAGCTAATGAAACTGACCATCCTTCGTCTGGTGTCCTTTAGCGACCAGGATCACATCGACCTGGGCAAGGTCTGGCCGGAATATTCCCCTTCTTCACTGGCCGTGGATGAAACCCATCGTATTTATGCCGCCCGCTTTAACGAGCGTCTGCTGGGTGCGGTGCGCGTGACGCTGAGCGGAACACAAGGCGCGCTGGATTCTTTGCGTGTGCGCGAAATCACCCGCCGTCGTGGCGTGGGGCAATATTTGATTGAAGAGCTTACCCGCGACAACCCGGCGGTGTCATGCTGGTGGATGTCGGATATCGGTGTGGAAGACCGCGCAGTGATGACCGCATTTATGCAGGCGCTGGGGTTTGTGGAGAGGGAGAGTGGATGGGAGAAGCGTTAAAAAAAGCCGGGTGGCGGCTATGCCTTACCCGGCCTACAAGGTCAACGCAAAACGGCAACCAAAGGTTGCCGTTTTTTTATGTTTGCGCCCTCTCCCTGTGGGAGAGGGCCGGGATGAGGGCATCAGACCGCACTTCCCGTAGGCCCGGTAAGCGAAGCGCCACCGGGCTTTTTACTCACTTAGCATCTGTAGCAGAACCATCCGCATGCCAGGTGAAGACACCGAACTCAAAGCCCTTCAGATCGCCCTTCTCATCCCAGGACAGGGGCCCCATTACGGTTTCCACGGAGTTGGCTTTCAGCCAGGTCGCGATTTCAGCCGGATCGGCTGACTGATTCAGGCCCGCCTGCAGAGATTGCAGCGCGGCGTAGGTGGTCCACACGAACGCGCCGCTAGGATCTTGTTTCTTGGCTTTGATCGCGTCCACGATCGGTTTGTTCGCCGGAACCTGATCGTAGTTCTTCGGCTTAGTGACCAGCATCCCTTCAGCGGATTCGCCCGCGATGTTAGACAGAGAAACGTTCGCCACGCCCTCTGGACCCATGAACTGGGTTTTCAGACCGGCCGCGCGCGCCTGGCGCAGGATCTGGCCCATTTCCGGGTGATAACCGCCGTAGTACACGAAGTCGATGTTCTCTTTCTTCAGACGCGCCACCAGGGTAGAGAAGTCTTTCTCACCGGCGGTGATCCCGTCGAAGAACACCACTTTGGCATTGGCTTTTTTCAGGCTGTCCTGCACGGAGCGCGCCAGGCCTTCGCCGTACTGCTGTTTGTCGTGAACAATCGCGATGCGCTGCGGTTTCACCTTCTCAAGAATGTATTTCGCGGCAGTTGGGCCCTGATCAGAGTCCAGACCGGTGGTGCGCAGAATCAGTTTATAACCGCGTGCGGTCAGCTCTGGCGCCGTCGCCGCCGGGGTGATCATCAGAATGCCTTCGTCTTCATAGATATCAGACGCTGGCTGGGTGGAAGAGGAGCACAGGTGACCGATAACGTATTTGATCCCGTCGTTCACCACTTTGTTCGCCACCGCGACCGCTTGTTTCGGGTCACAGGCATCATCATATTTTACGATCTGCAGTTTTTCGCCTTTGATCCCGCCCTTGGCATTAATGTCTGCAACCGCTTGTTCTGCGCCGGTAAATTCCTGGTCGCCGTATTGCGCTACCGGGCCGGACATCGCACCGACAACAGCCACTTTAATATCTGCCTGAGCCATAGTGCTGAATGCCAACGCGATACATCCTGCCAGTAACGCTTTACCCTTCATATTCATCCTGAGATTCCCCATTATTATGGTTATAACGATTGTTGTGATGTTGTTGTGTAGCGCTTTATTTCAATTATAGGTCTGCTGCCCGCGCATTTTCAGCACACTCTGCTAAAACATACCCCATTTTTATGATTTTGGAATAGCTAATTTGAAATGTATATATGCTAGCCCGGCACGCATTTGCGACCGGGCTTTGGCTTTATCGAGTCAGCGCCGCAGAGATGATATCCAGCGCTTTACGGAACTGCGCTTCGGGGATGGTGAGCGGATAGAGGAAACGGATCACGTTGCCGTAGACGCCACAGCTGAGCAGCAACAGCCCATCTTCGAGCGCGCGTTCCTGCACCAGTCGGGTAAATTCTGCTGAGGGTTGTCCGGTTTCGGGATCGTTGAATTCCACTGCGACCATTGAGCCTTGCGCACGGATATCAGCGATAAACGGGCAGGCGGCCTGGGCTTTGCTCAATACTTCCACCAAATGATGGCCCAGATGCGATGCGCGGGTGCAGAGATCTTCTTCGTCGATCACTTCCAGCACCGCCAGCGCCGCCGCAATCGCCAATGGGTTACCGGCGTAGGTACCACCGAGCCCGCCAGGTGCAGGGGCATCCATGACTTCAGCACGTCCAGACACAGCCGACAGCGGCATCCCGCCCGCCAGGCTTTTCGCCATAGTGATCAGATCGGGTTTAACGCAGTGGTGTTCCATCGAGAATAGCTTGCCGGTACGGGCAAAACCGGTCTGTACTTCATCAGCGATAAGCAAGATACCGTGGGTATCGCACAGCGCACGCAGGCCTTGCATAAAATCAGGCGGTGCGACGTTAAATCCGCCTTCGCCCTGAACCGGCTCAAGGATAATCGCCGCCACCTGGTCCGGGGCGATATCGGCTTTAAAGATACGTTCGAGGCTTTTCAGCGCGTCCTGAGAACTCACGCCGTGTAACGTATTGGGATACTGGGCGTGATAGACCGAGCCGGGGAATGGACCGAAGCCGAGTTTGTACGGTGCCACTTTGCCGGTCAGCGCCATCGTCATAAAGGTGCGCCCGTGGAAAGCGCCACCGAAGGTGATGAGACCTGGGCGTTTGGTGTAAGCGCGGGCGATTTTGACCGCGTTTTCGACGGCTTCTGCGCCCGTCGAGAAGAAGGCCGTTTTGGCGGGCCCCTCAATCGGCACGCGGGCGTTAATGCGCTCCGCGAGGGCGATGTAGCCTTCGTACGGCACAATCTGGTACGCCGTGTGGGTAAACGACTGGAGCTGTTTTTCGATGGCGGCGATCACTTTGGGATGGCGATGACCGGTGTTGAGCACCGCAATCCCGGCCGCGAAGTCGATCACCTCGTTGCCCTCGACATCCCACAGCGTGGCGTTTTCCGCTTTATCGGCGTAAAAACCGCACATCACCCCGATGCCGCGCGGCGTGGCCTGCACACGCCGTTCATTTAACTCGTTATTTTTCACCCTGTCCCCCTGAAAGATTCGCATGCGTAGCGCATCTGTAAGTGTTTGCCAGGGGGGAAGAATTCGCCAGAGCGGGTGATGAAAAAAGTCCTCACCGTAGGCCCGATAAGCGAAGCGCCATCGGGCATCTGTATCCGGTCTTTGCCGGATGGCGGCGGAGCCTTATCCGGCCTACAACTTCATAGGGTCTATAAAAAACAAAACCCCCAGATTTTCATCCAGGGGTTATCGGGGTACTTCGCGGGAATTACGCTTCGATAGCGGCGCGAAGTTTTTTCATGGCGTTCTTTTCAAGCTGACGCACACGCTCAGCGGAGACGCCGTAGCGGTCGGCCAGTTCCTGCAGCGTGGACTTGTTGTCTTCGTCCAGCCAGCGAGCGCGGATAATCGCCTGGCTACGCTCGTCGAGACCTTCCATCGCGTGGGTGAGTTTGTTCGCAGCCTGATCTTCCCAGTTATCCTCTTCGATGCCATCAGCAAAGTTAGAGGTTTTATCCTGCAGATACAGAACCGGTGCCATCGGCTGGCTATCCTGCGCATCGTCGTCAGAAGACATATCGAATGTCATGTCCTGGGCGGCCATACGGGATTCCATCTCACGCACGTCTTTACTGGAAACGCCCAGCTCACGCGCGACCATTTCCACTTCTTCCTGGTTGAACCAGCCCAGACGCTGCTTGGCTTTACGCAGGTTGAAGAACAGTTTGCGCTGCGCTTTAGTCGTCGCGACTTTCACAATACGCCAGTTACGCAGGACGTATTCGTGAATTTCAGCTTTAATCCAGTGCACGGCGAAGGAGACCAGGCGCACACCCACTTCCGGGTTGAAGCGACGTACAGCCTTCATCAGACCGATGTTGCCTTCCTGAATCAAATCCGCTTGCGGCAGGCCGTAGCCCGAGTAATTACGAGCAACGTGAACAACAAAGCGCAGGTGAGACAGGATCAGCGTCTTAGCTGCTTCCAGATCGCCCTGGTAATGCAGCTTTTCAGCAAGCTCCTTTTCTTCCTCAGCCGTCAACATCGGCCAGGTGTTCGCAGCCCGGATATAAGATTCCAGGTTACCAACAGGGGCTAAAGCTAAAGTTTGCATTTCTTTGGTCATTCATTCCTCTCAATATAGTGTCTTCTGGCGGTGGTTTGTCCCCATCAGGCAACAAGCATGCCAAAGCATTTGAGCAGTGAGACTAACATTCACATTTTTATCAGACCGTGATTTTATCCACAAGTTCCATGTAACGCTGTGAATAAATTACGCACAAATTGTGACATCGATAAGCGATTGCGGGGGAGAGTCAACAGGGACTCTTTCCCTGCAGAGTGAAGTACTCAGTGCAGGGAAAGATTATACCAGAGATTTTTTATTGCGGGGTAAAGTGACGTAAATGTTGTACGGTCGCCAGCCAGGCGGCTACCCACCCGATCATCGAACACACCAGCAGTAGCAGCAGGCACTCATCGAATCCTAACCCACTGATATCAAACTTGGTTCCGAAAACCTGCGCCACTTCAGTGACGGCAGACGAGAGCCGCATCACCAAAATTTCTGACAAAATCAGTGAAAGAAATGCGCCGGAAAAACCGAGCAGTGCACCGCCGTACAGGAACGGGCGCAGGATGAATCCATCCGTCGCACCAATCAGTTTCTGCACGTTAATGCTATCGCGACGGGAGAAGATACTCAGACGCACGCTGTTACCGATGACGAGGAACACCGCCGCCACCATCAGCACGCCGATCATCGCCGCCACGCGCCCCACCAGCCCGGTCAGGGAAGACAGACGCGCAAACCAGCTGTCGTCCATCCGCACTTCATCAATCCCATTGATGCGGGTGATGCGATCGCGCAGGGTGTTGAGTGAATCAGTCCCCTGGAAATCCAGCTTCGGGATCACCACCGCCACGGCGGGCAGCGGGTTCTCTTCGAGCATATCCAGCGCGCCACCGAAACCTGACCAGTTGCGGAACTCGCCCAGCGCTTCGTCGCGCGACAGGTAGTTCACCTTCTCGACACCCTGCTCCGACTGAAGCTGTCCCACCACCTGCGCGGCGGCGTTATCGTCCAGCGCTTTATCCAGATACACCGTAATCTGCGGTGACGGATAGTATTGCGAAGCCGCCTGGTTGACGTTTTTGTAGACCATATAGCAGACACTTGGCAGCGTCAGGGAGATGGCGATCACCATCACCGTCAGGAACGTCGCCAGTGGTTTGCTTTTCAGATCCTGCACCGCGCCGTGGAAGGCGTAGCGCACCTGTTCGTTAAAGACATTGGTCTTACGGGAGTTCGGTTTCGGTGCCGCTTTGGCGCGTTTTGGCGCGTTACGGTTGCCGTCTCCGCCGCCTTGTGGCTTGCGGAAACGGTCGAATCGATTGCCGAACTGCCGAATCTGGTTAATTGCGTCGCGCTTATTCAACGTGGCCTCCGTGCAAATGACCGTCGCTCAGGGTCAGCATGCGGTACGAACGACGGGAAATCAGCCCGATATCGTGCGTCGCCATCAGGACTGTGACTCCCACGCGGTTAAATTCCTCAAACAGACGCAGAATGCCTTCAGACAGCGCATCGTCCAGGTTACCGGTCGGTTCATCCGCCAGCAGAACGGCGGGTTTATTCACCACCGCGCGAGCGATGCCCACGCGCTGCTGTTCACCGCCAGAAAGCTGAATCGGGAAGTTCTTCGCTTTGTCCAGCAGGCCGACTTTGTCGAGCGCCGCCGACACGCGACGGCGGATATCATCATAGCTAGCACCTGCAATGATCAGCGGAATTGCTACGTTATCAAAGACGGTGCGATCCATCAGCAGGTGGTGATCCTGGAAAATCATACCGATCTGGCGACGCAGAAACGGCACCTCACGGTTTTTCAGACGGCTGATATCGTGGCCGCCAAAAAAGATGTTCCCGGCGCTTGGCCGCTCGATCCCACAGATAAGCTTGAGCAGGGTACTTTTCCCCGCGCCGGAGTGGCCGGTCAGAAATGCCATCTCGCCCGGCTGCAGGTGGAATGTGACTCCCTGCAGCGCTTGTCTCCCACCGAGATAGGCCTTGCTGACGTGTTCAAAGCGAATCATTGTTAGTCCTCTCGGGCAAATAGTGCCTCAATAAAGTCGTCCGATTTAAACGGACGCAAATCCTCGATACGTTCGCCGACACCGATATAGCGGATTGGGATGCCGAACTGATCCGCCACGGAGAAGATCACCCCACCCTTGGCGGTGCCGTCCAGTTTGGTCAGCGTAATCCCGGTCAGCCCGACCGCTTCATCAAACAGTTTCGCCTGGCTGATGGCGTTCTGTCCGGTGCTGGCATCGATGGTCAGCATGATCTCATGCGGCGCGTCTTCGTCCAGCTTCTTCATGACGCGAACGATTTTCTTCAGCTCTTCCATCAGGTGCGATTTATTCTGCAAACGCCCTGCGGTATCAGCAATCAGCACATCGACATTTCGCGCCTTCGCCGCCTGAATGGCATCGAAGATCACAGACGCGGAATCCGCGCCGGTGTGCTGCGCAATCACCGGAATATTGTTGCGCTGACCCCAGACCTGCAACTGCTCAACGGCTGCGGCACGGAAGGTATCACCTGCCGCCAGCATCACGGTTTTGCCCTGCTGCTCGAACTGACGCGCCAGCTTGCCGATGGTAGTGGTTTTACCCACGCCGTTGACGCCGACCATCAGAATAACAAAGGGCGTTTTGCCTTCAATATTAAGCGGTTCATCAACTTTTGCGAGAATTTCGCCCATCTCATCTTTCAGCAGACCGTACAACGCCTCGGCATCGCGCAGCTGTTTACGGCTGGCGGTTTCGGTCAGTTTAGCGATGATTTTACGCGTGGTTTCCACGCCGACGTCCGCAATCAGAAGCTGTTCTTCCAGCTCTTCAAACAGATCATCGTCGATTTTTTTGCCGCGGAACAGACTGATAAATCCGGAACCGAGGTTTTCTTTGGTTCTGACCAGGCTGCGTTTCAGACGCGCGAAGAAACCTTCTTTGGTCGGTTTTTCCTGCTCCTGAACGATCTCTTCTGCCGGTGCTTCTTCTTCCAGCTCTTCGACTGGAACGACAATCACCGCTTCTTCTGCGGCAACGGCAGCCAGCGCCTGGGCTTCAAGTTCTTCGTCAGTGATTTCTGGCTCGTTTTGCGCTTCTTCTTCAACGGCTTCCACGATTTCGACGGTTTCCGCTTCCGCCTGCCACTCTTCTGGCGCGATCTCTTCCGCTTTTACCTCTTCCGGCAGCGGAAGTTCTTCGTGCTCAATCACCGCCTGCGGCGCTTCTTCGACCACAGGCTCAACAATCTCTTCGACCGCCTGATGAACCACAACCGGCTCTGGTTTTTCGCTTTCCTGAATCTGTTCGGTGACGTCGACCACTTCTTCAGCAAAGGCTTCGGTCTCTTCTTTGCTGTGCGCGTGCTCTTCCGCTTCGATTACCGCGGCGGTTTCGACAGGGGTTTCAGGCTGCGACTGTTCTTCAACTGCCTGCTGCTCTTCGATTTTTTGTTCTGTGTCTTGCTCTTTTTCGCCGAAGCCCAGCCAGGAAAAGAAGCCACGTTTTTTTTGTTTTGCCATCTGCGACGACACTCCTCGCGGTGCTATATACATGGAAGCTATAAAAATGATGAAATAGTCTAACACTTTACCTAATTAACATCACCGCCTGGAATCGCAGGCCAATTGTTAGCAGAGCTTTCCTGAAATGAAGAAAACGAACCGCCCGGCCGGACAAATTCGTATTATCGGCGGCCAGTGGCGAGGCCGCAAACTGCCCGTCCCCGACAGCCCTGGCCTGCGCCCGACCACCGATCGCGTCCGAGAGACGTTGTTTAACTGGCTGGCACCGTCGATGGTTGACGCTCGCTGTCTGGATTGCTTCGCTGGCAGCGGCGCACTGGGCCTGGAAGCCCTGTCACGTTACGCCGCCAGCGCCACGTTGCTGGAGATGGATCGCAGCGTTTCCCAGCAGTTACAGCAAAATCTGGCCACACTGAAAGCGACCAATGCCAAAGTGGTGAACACCAACGCGCTGGCGTTTCTCGCGCAACAAGGCACACCGCACGACGTGGTGTTTATCGACCCACCGTTCCGTAAAGGGCTGCTGGAAGAGACGCTCACGCTGCTGGAAAACAACGGCTGGCTGGCGGATGACGCGCTGATCTACGTTGAAAGTGAAGTGGAAAATGGCCTACCGCCGGTGCCCGTTCATTGGGATCTGCACCGCGAACAGGTCGCAGGCCAGGTGGCTTATCGTTTATATCACCGTGAAGTACAAGGAGAACCTGATGCCAGTACTGATTAATTTTGGCCGTTTGCTGATGCTGGGCGTCTGGGCGTTTCTGATCCTCAACCTGGTCCATCCGTTCCCACGCCCAATGAATATTTTCGTTAACGTGGCGCTGATTTTCACCGCCTTTATGCATGCGTTGCAGATGGTGATGCTGAAAAACGGTATGCCGAAAAACGGGCCGCCGATGACCGGCTGGCAGCAGCTGCGGGTGTTTATTTTTGGCGTGTTTGAGCTGCTGGTGTGGATGAACAAATTTAAGGCGCAGGCGAAGAAATAAGGTGCGTTTTTTTGCCCGGTGGCGCTGCGCTTACCGGGCCTACGAAACCTGTAAGCCAATGCAAGCGAAGCGCCGCCCGGCAAATCACGGCTCCGCAACAAACCCTTCAAACCGCGATCCCTTGTAACTCAACGTCCCGCGTTCCCCCACCGTCAACTGATGATACTGCTTCTCATCGAGGCGAAACGTCATCTCCAGCCCGCCGCTTTGTGGCTTAAAGCTCGCTTCATAGCGCATCAACGCGCCCGCGGGCGTCACCTGCTGCTGGCGTGAACGGCGCTCGTTGAGGGGTTTTTCGCGCTTATTGCTCACCACCACCTGCTTTTGCAGCATCGGCGCGGCGTCATTATCAGCCTTTTCACGACGCTGCTGCACAAGACGAAATGAGGCGGCGATGACGATAATCGCCACGACAACCACGAAGAAAAGCGGCATTTTGCTCATTGTTGAATCCCATCAGATTATGCGGAAATCAGGATACCGCGTCCGATCCGGCATTGCCAAACGCCTGCCCGCGTCACTACACTGAATCAGAGAATCTTTCTTCAAAAATAACAGATACAGGGAGTTAATATGCTTTGGTCATTTATCGCTGTCTGTTTTTCCGCATGGCTTTATGTCGATGCGTCGTATCGCGGGCCTACGTGGCAGCGCTGGTTGTTTAAACCGGTCACACTGCTGCTCCTGCTGTTGCTCGCCTGGCAGGCACCGATGTTTAACGCCGTCAGCTATCTGGTGCTCGCGGGCCTTTGCGCCTCGTTGATTGGTGACGCGCTCACGCTGCTGCCGCGCCAGCGTCTGCTCTACGCCATTGGGGCATTTTTCCTCTCGCATCTGCTCTATACCATTTACTTCGCCAGTCAGATGACACTCTCCCTGTTCTGGCCGCTGCCGCTGGTGCTGCTGGTCATTGGAGCGCTGTTGGTGGCCGTTATCTGGACACGCCTGGAAGAGATGCGCTGGCCGGTCTGTACCTTTATCGCCATGACGCTGGTGATGGTGTGGCTGGCGGGTGAACTGTGGTTCTTCCGCCCAACATCACCTGCCATGTCGGCGTTCTTCGGTGCTGCGCTGCTGTTAATTGGCAACATCGTCTGGCTCGGGAGTCACTACCGCCGTCGCTTCCGTGCGGATAATGCGATTGCCGCCGCCTGCTACTTCGCCGGGCATTTCCTGATTGTGCGTTCGCTGTATATTTAATAGTGCTTGACTCTGGAGTCGACTCCAGAGTGTATGCTGCGGTTAATGAGAAAATTATCATTACCGGAGAGTGCCATGTCGACTCCAGAAACACCGAAAAAAGTGCCGCAATTCTCGGCACTGAAACTCAGCCCTGTTCCCGCCAAAGACGACTGCTGCTGCGACAGCGGATGTGAAACCCAAACGGCATCTACGCTGCCTGAAACCGGCGAGCGCTACACCTGGGTAGTCAACGGGATGGACTGCGCCGCCTGCGCCCGCAAAGTCGAGAACGCGGTAAAACAGGTGCCGGGCGTCAGCCACGTTCAGGTCCTGTTCGCCACCGAAAAGCTGCTGGTCAGCGCCGATACGGATGTCAGCAAACAGGTTGAGGCGGCGGTCACCAAAGCCGGTTACTCCCTGCGCAACGAGCAACAACCTGCCGAAAAAACCTCTCCCCTGCGGGAAAACCTGCCGCTCATCACCCTGATTATCATGATGGTGCTCAGCTGGATGCTGGAGCAGTTTAACCATCCGTTCGGTAATCTGGCGTTCATCGCCACCACCCTGGTTGGCCTGTTCCCGATTGCGCGTCAGTCGCTGCGCCTGATGAAAAGCGGCAGCTGGTTCGCGATTGAAACCCTGATGAGCGTCGCGGCTATCGGCGCGCTGTTTATCGGCGCGACGGCAGAAGCAGCGATGGTTCTGCTGCTTTTCCTCATCGGTGAACGGCTTGAAGGTTGGGCGGCAAGTCGTGCACGTAAAGGCGTTAGCGCGTTGATGGCGCTGAAACCGGAGACGGCGACGGTGGTGGTGAATGGCGAGCGCCAGACAGTCGCTATCACGGCGCTGCGTCCGGGCGATGTGATGGAAGTGGCCGCCGGCGGGCGTTTGCCTGCAGACGGGACGCTTCTCACCGCGATGGCCAGCTTCGATGAAAGCGCCCTCACCGGTGAGTCGATCCCCGTTGAGCGCGAAACCGGCGAGAAAGTCCCGGCAGGCGCAACCAGCGTAGATCGTCTGGTGCAGCTCACGGTGCTTTCTGAACCCGGCGACAGCGCCATCGACCGCATCCTGAAGCTGATTGAAGAAGCCGAAGAGCGCCGCGCGCCCGTCGAGCGTTTTATCGACCGCTTCAGCCGCATCTACACGCCGGTCATTATGCTGATTGCCCTGCTGGTGGCCATTGTTCCGCCGCTGTTGTTCAGCGCGCCGTGGGAGGCGTGGATCTACAAGGGGCTGACGCTGCTGTTAATCGGTTGTCCATGCGCACTGGTGATTTCTACGCCTGCGGCCATTACGTCTGGCCTTGCGGCAGCCGCACGACAGGGGGCGTTGATTAAAGGCGGTGCGGCGCTGGAGCAATTAAGCCAGATTCAGCAGATTGCGTTCGATAAGACCGGCACGCTGACGGTCGGCAAACCGCAGGTGACGGGGATGTATCCCGCCGATGACGCATTGCTGGCGCTGGCCGCCGCCGTCGAGCAGGGTTCCACTCACCCGTTGGCGCAGGCAATTGTGCGTGAAGCGCAGTCGCGTGGGCTGACCATTCCCGCCGCCAGCGCGCAGCGGGCGCTGATGGGATCGGGTATCGAAGCCATCGTTGAGGGCAGCAAGGTGCTGATTTGCGCCGCTGATAAATTCCCGGCTGACGAGTTCAGCCCGCAAATCCGCGAGCGGGAACAGGCCGGGCAAACGGTGGTCATCATCGTCGTCAACGGTGTGGCAAAAGGCGTATTGGCTCTGCGCGATACTTTGCGCGACGACGCCAAAGAGGCGGTTGCGGCGCTGCATCGGTTGGGGATTCAGGGTGTGATTCTGACCGGAGATAACCCACGCGCGGCAGCGGCCATCGCCAAAGAGTTAGATCTGGAATTCAGAGCGGGATTATTACCGGCGGACAAAGTGCAGGCAGTCACTGCGCTCAATGCTCAGACGCCGCTGGCGATGGTCGGCGACGGGATTAACGACGCCCCGGCGATGAAAGCCGCCACGATTGGGATTGCGATGGGTAGCGGCACCGACGTGGCGCTCGAAACCGCCGATGCGGCGCTGACGCATAACCGCCTGACCGGTCTGGCGCAGATGATTTCGCTGGCACGTGCGACGCGGGCCAATATTCGTCAGAACATCACGATTGCGCTGGGGCTGAAGGGGATTTTTCTGGTCACCACGCTATTAGGCATAACGGGCCTGTGGCTGGCGGTATTAGCGGATACCGGTGCGACGGTGCTGGTGACCGCGAACGCGCTGCGGTTGTTGCGTCGGAGGTCATAAACGCCGGGTGGCGGCTTCGCCTTACCCGGCCTACGAATTTGTGCAAATAACGAAGCGATGATTTCGTAGGCCCGTGCAAGCGAAGCGCCGCCGGGCAAAAAGCGATGATGTTGTAAGCCGGGTCTACCCGGCGAAAAGCAACTACCCTTTGCGCACCAGATACCGATACGGAAGGGATTCCGTGGCTTGCGCCACCAGCTCATGTTCCATAAAGGTACAAAAACCCGGGATATCGCGGGTGGTGGCAGGATCGTCAGCAATGATCAGCAGCGTCTCACCACTTTGCATCGTGCGCACGGTTTTGCGCACCATCATCACCGGCTCCGGGCAGCGGAGGCCCTGCGCATCAAGGGTATGGTCTGGGCTGGCAAACAGGTCGGTCATCATCGTCTCATTCACATCAAAAAACGGCTGTAGTTTACGCCGCGTTTTGCCCAAAGCAAACCAGGTTAACGATTGCGCGAAAATTAGCCATTGCAAAGAACGTTGAACGCAGTATGATGCGACCGTTTTTATTGGGTTCCCTCACCCCAAATATCCATCAAAAAGGTCACAATATGACGCAGTTCTCTCAATCGCAGCGCGTAAAAGCGTTGTTCTGGCTATCGCTATTCCATCTACTGGTGATCACTTCCAGTAACTATCTGGTGCAGCTGCCGATCTCTATTTTTGGTTTCCACACCACCTGGGGCGCATTCAGCTTCCCGTTTATCTTCCTCGCCACCGATTTGACCGTTCGTATTTTTGGCGCGCCGCTGGCCCGACGCATTATCTTTGCGGTGATGCTGCCTGCGCTGTTCGTATCGTACGTCATCTCCTCCCTGTTCTATATGGGAAGCTGGCAGGGCTTTGAGGCGCTGACGCACTTCAATCTGTTTGTCGCTCGAATCGCTGCCGCCAGCTTTATGGCGTACGCGCTGGGACAGATCCTCGACGTTCACGTATTTAACCGCCTTAGACAGAATCACCGCTGGTGGATGGCACCGACGGCGTCCACGCTGTTCGGTAACGTCAGCGACACGCTGGCCTTCTTCTTCATCGCCTTCTGGCGCAGCCCGGATGCCTTTATGGCCGCCCACTGGATGGAAATCGCGCTGGTGGATTACTGCTTCAAAGTGCTGATCAGCATTGTGTTCTTCCTGCCGATGTACGGCGTGCTGCTGAATATGCTGATGAAAAGGCTGGCGGATAAATCTGAAATCTCGGCATTGCAGGCCAGTTAAAGGTTCGCTTTATCAGTTGTGATAAGATGGATGAATGAGCCGTTATGGCCGTTTATCGAAAGGAAGATGTTAATGCGCAATCTGGTTAAATATGTCGGGATTGGCCTGCTGGTCGTGGGTCTTGCAGCCTGTGATAACAGCGATACGAAAACCCCTGCTCAGGGCGCTTCCGCTGAAAGCAATGCTACCGGTCAGCCGGTGAGTCTGATGGATGGCAAACTCAGTTTCTCTCTGCCGGCGGATATGACCGACCAGAGCGGCAAGCTGGGTACGCAGGCGAACAACATGCACGTCTATTCCGATGCCACCGGGCAGAAAGCAGTGATCGTGATTGTCGGTGACGACGCTAACGAAGATCTGGCGGTGCTGACTAAGCGCCTGGAAGATCAACAGCGTAGCCGCGATCCGCAGCTGCAGGTGGTGACTAACAAGTCCATCGAACTGAAAGGCCACACCCTGCAACAGCTGGACAGCATTATCTCTGCCAAAGGCCAGACCGCCTACTCCTCCGTGGTGCTTGGTAAAGTCGACGGCAAACTGCTGACCCTGCAAATTACCCTGCCAGCGGACGATCAGCAGAAAGCGCAGACCGCAGCGGAAAACATTATCAATACCATCGTGATTCAGTAATTATCATCACGACTCAACGGCCTCCGTCGCTTGCGCCGGGGGCCGTTTTTTTAAGCGCCAGGTGAGCAACAATGCCACCGACACCAGCCCCGCCGCCGCCAGATAAATCACCGGCACGCCCGCATACGCCATCAGCAGCCCGGCCAGCGGCCCGGTAATCCCCAGTGACATATCCATAAACACCGTATACGTCGCCAGCGCCGAGCCTTGGTTTTGCTGCGGCACCGCTTTCACCGCCACCACGCCCAGCGCCGGGAAGACCAACGAGAAGCCTGCGCCCGCGAGGAATACGCCGATTTTCGCCACCCACGGCTCGCTGGCGATTCCGGTCAACAGCAGGCCGACAATTTCCACACCAAAGCAAATCATCGCCACGTTCAACCCGCCGAGGCGGTTGATGCCGTTCGGAAACAGCAGGCGCGCGCCCACGAACGCGCAGCTAAACAGCGTCAAAGCGAACGCCGCGCCATCCCAGCCTTTAGCGTCATAAAACAGGGTGATAAAGGTGGCGATTACGCCAAAACCAGCGGACGCCAACGCCAGCGCCATGCCGTAGGGCCAGACGCGCCCCAGTACCGCGCGAAACGGCAGCGGCTTGCCTTTGCTGGCTTTGACCTTCGGTCGCGGCAACGCGAGTAAAATCGCCATCAGCGCCACTACCATAATGGTTATCGCCAGACCTTGCAGACCGCCCCACGCGTAACACACTACGCCCAGCGGCGCACCGAGCGCCATCGCGCCGTAGGTGACAATCCCGTTCCACGAAATCACGCGCCCAATATGTGCATTTCCGACCACGCCCACGCCCCATAGCGTCGAGCCGGTTCCGGCGAGGCTTTGCCCGATACCCAGAATCACGCGCCCAAGGCACAGCAATGCCAGGCTCAACAGCGGCCAGCCGCTGGTGGTCGCTGCCAGAAAATAGCTGAGACCGCTCAGGAAACAGCCGCATAATCCCACCACGACAATGCTTTTGGGCCCAAACAGATCCGCATAGCGCCCCGACTGCGGGCGACTCATCAACGTAGCGAAATATTGCAGGCTAATCACCAGCCCCGCCCAAAAGGCGCTAAACCCCATCACGTCATGGACGTAGCCCGGCAGAACCGCCAGCGGCAGACCAATGGTGAGATAGCTGGCGAAGTTAAACATGACGACAGAAACAATACGCAGATTGAGGCGCAATCCGCTCAGCGCCGGTTCGGCGGCGGGTACGGGCATGAAGATTTACCTGGTTTTTTGCAACAGTGTTTCACTATTACCACGTCATGCCACGAAAAGCAGCAGCGACTTTCAGATTAACGGCGTCAAACGAAGCGGTCCCCAGGCACTACACTTAACGGGAATACAACAAAAGGAATCAGCATGACGACCCTCCAGCCCGATAAGACGGGCCTGCATATTTTATTAAAACTCGCCTGCCTGGTCGTAATCCTCGCCGGCATTCATGCTGCGGCAGATATTATCGTTCAGCTTCTGCTGGCGGTGTTTTTTGCCATTGTTCTCAACCCGCTGGTGACTTGGTTTATCCGCCGCGGCGTGAGCCGTCCGGTGGCCATCACCATCGTTGTTTTCGTGATGCTGATCGTACTGACCGCGCTTTTCGGCGTGCTGGCCGCTTCACTAAGCGAATTCTCGACCATGCTGCCGAAGTACAACAAAGAGCTGACGCGTAAAATTGTCGACCTTCAGCATATGCTGCCGTTCCTCAATCTGCATATCTCTCCGGAGCGAATGCTACAGCGCATGGATTCCGAAAAGGTGATGACCTTCGCCACCACTTTGATGACCGGGCTTTCCGGCGCGATGGCCAGTATTTTACTGCTGGTGATGACGGTGGTATTCATGCTGTTCGAAGTGCGCCACGTGCCGTACAAACTGCGCTTCGCGCTGAACAATCCGCAGATCCACATTGCCGGTCTGCACCGTGCGCTGAAGGGGGTTTCCCACTATCTGGCGCTAAAAACGCTACTCAGCCTTTGGACCGGGGCGATTGTCTGGCTGGGGCTTGAACTGTTAGGCATTCAATTCGCATTAATGTGGGGCGTGCTGGCGTTTCTGCTGAACTATGTCCCTAATATTGGGGCCGTTCTCTCTGCCGTACCACCGATGATCCAGGCGTTCCTGTTCAACGGCTTTTACGAATGTATGCTGGTGGGCGCACTATTTTTGGTCGTGCATATGGTGCTGGGAAATATCGTCGAACCGCGCATGATGGGCCATCGTCTGGGAATGTCGACGCTGGTCGTCTTCTTGTCATTATTAATATGGGGATGGCTGCTAGGACCGGTCGGAATGCTGCTTTCAGTCCCGCTCACCAGCGTGTGTAAAATATGGATGGAAACCACCAAAGGCGGTGGAAAACTGGCGATTCTTCTTGGACCAGGGCGACCAAAAAGCCGACTTCCTGGATAATCCCTTCAGCGTAAACCTACCAACCGGGGTAGGTTTACGTCATTTCTCAGGTCTATAGACTATGTGCCGATTTTATAAAATCGGCACTGTTGTTATTTTTAAGTAAAAACTTCTTAGAACAAGCCGATAACAGAAATGTTGTCTACATTGCTGTTGAGTTAATTAAAGTTAAATTGGCAATGTCAAAAATAAATAATGCAAAAATGATATTTATCGTAATAGCCTGAATTTGCTTTAAGAATTATATTACGGGAATATCGCGGACATAATCACTATTATTGATACGGAGTTGTTGATGAAGAAGATTGTAAAATGGTGTGCGGCTTTTGCCATTATGGGCGCGCTGGCAGGCTGTGCGCGTACTGCCCCGGTTGATCAGGTTCATTCTACTGTCAGTGCCGGTCATTCTGCAGAACAGGTGAAATCAGCGATTCTGAAAGCCGGTCTTCAGCGTGACTGGATTATGTCGGAAGTCAGCCCTGGTGTGATCAAAGGCCGCCTGCAGGCACGCGACCACAGCGCAGAAGTTCGCATCCCGTATACAGCGACAAGCTATTCAATTAATTACGAAAGCAGCCTGAACCTGAAAGCCAGCGACGGGAAGATTCATAAGAATTACAACCGTTGGGTTCACAATTTAGACCACGATATTCAGCTGAATCTCGCCCAGATCGCCGCGCAGTAAATTTTATTAAAGTCGGGCCACCCTCGGCCCGATAATGAATCTTCTGACCAGTGAAAGGTTACGCATTAATGTACGAAACGGACTCCCTCAGCGCTCTGGATGCTATCACTGAAGCGCAGCGTATCGCTTTTGCTCCCATGCTGTTTCAAACGGCGCTTTGTCTGCGTAACTCAGGCGTTTTAGCCTGGCTGGATAAACAGGGAAAACGGGGCGCAGATCTTGATGAAATTGTCGAGCACAGCACCCTGAATGAATACGCGGTGAGCGTTCTGTTAGATATGGGATTAAGCGGGCGGATCGTTACCCATAAAGAGGGGGTGTACTACCTCGCGAAAGTGGGACATTTTCTTCTGCATGACACCATGACCCGGGTAAATATGGATTTTACTCAGGACGTTTGTTATCAAGGATTATTTCACCTCTCTGATTCCCTTAAAGAACAAAAGCCTGCGGGATTATCCGTATTTGGCGAATGGCCGACCATTTATCCGGCATTGTCGCAATTACCCGCACAGGCGAAAGAGAGTTGGTTCGCATTTGATCATTACTATTCTGACGCCGCTTTTGATGCCGCATTGCCATATATATTCGCAAGCAAGCCGACAAAATTGTACGATGTCGGCGGAAATACAGGTAAATGGGCTTTACGCTGTTGCCGGTATGATGAAAATGTTGCCGTTACACTCCTCGACCTCCCGCAGCAAATAGCGTTGGCGCAGGATAATATCGCAAATGCAGGATTATCTCATCGCATTGGGTTCCATGCTGTCGATATGCTTAGCAACGCGGCGCTGCCGGGCGAAGCCGATGTGTGGTGGATGAGTCAGTTCCTCGACTGTTTCTCTCCCGATCAGATTGTCACGATGCTGAGTAAAGTCGCTCAGGTCATGAAGCCAGGCGCGCGATTGTGCATTATGGAACTGTTCTGGGATGCCCAGAAATTCGAAGCCGCTTCATTTAGCCTGAATGCGACCTCGCTCTATTTCACCTGTATGGCGAATGGCAACAGCCGCTTTTATAGCGTCGAGAAGTTTTATCACTACCTGGAGCAGGCCGGTTTCCACATAGAGCAACGACTGGATAATCTTGGTTTGGGTCATACCTTACTGATTTGTCAGAAAAACGAACAATAAACGCTTTGAAATATCTGACGGTTAACGCCGTTATTTGATGACGATAGATCGCGGACGCGCGTAGATGAAATTTGCACTTAACATTATCGACTGGCAGGCCAGAGCGCCGGGTCTCAGTGATGCCGAACAATGGCAGGCGTGGTCACGCGATTCGCTCGCGATTGACCCCACTGCGCCGCTGGCAAAACTCACCGATTTACCGATGATGACTGCGCGTCGCCTCAACTCTGGCAGCAAATTGGCCGTCGACTGCGGCCTGGCCATGCTGCGAAAACACGCTATCGACGCGGTGGTTTACACCAGCCGTCACGGTGAATTAGAACGCAACTACCGCATTCTGCACGCGCTGGTGACCGATCAGGCCGTTTCGCCGACCGATTTTGCCATGTCAGTGCACAATTCAGCGGTCGGAAATCTCACCATCGCCGCGCGTCAGCCGATTGTCTCCTCGTCCCTTTCCGCTGGGCTGGATACCTTCCAGCAGGGCCTGTGCGAAGTCCTGTGTTTGCTTCAGGCGGGCTATTCCCGCGTGCTGCTGGTCGATTTCGACGGGTCTCTCCCGGCGTTTTACCACCCCCATTTACCCTCGCAGATGCCGACCTGGCCATACGCGCTGGCTGTCGTTATCGAAGCCGGTGACGCACTGCGTTGTGAAACCCGTTCTGGCAGCGACGGCGAAGAACCGCCACTGCCGCAAAGCCTGATGTTCCTGCAACATTATCTGCGCGACGAGCCGCAGTTTGTGGTGTCCGGTGAACGCCTGCTGTGGCAGTGGTCCCGCGCATGAACGCGTTAGCCAGCAGTATTAATCGGATATGGCGTCTGGTCATGACCGGATTTTGCTTCGCGCTGTTTGGCGTGGGCGGGCTGCTGCTGTCGCTGGTCTGGTTCAATCTGCTGCTGATTGTTCAACGCGATCGCGCCAAACGCCGCCGCCTGGCGCGGCGCAGTATTTCCGCCAGCTTTCGTTTCTTCATGAATGTGATGCGCCTGACGGGTGTGCTGGATTACCGTATTGATAATCTCAACGCTTTACGCAGTGAACGCGGCTGCCTGGTGATCGCCAATCATCCGACGCTGATCGACTACGTTATTCTCGCCTCGGTCATGCCCGAAACGGATTGCCTGGTAAAAAGCGCCCTGCTGCGCAATCCCTTCGTCAGCGGCGTGATTCGCGCGGCGGATTATCTGATCAACAGCGAAGCCGACACCCTCTTAGCGGCCAGCCAGCAACGGCTTGCCCAGGGCGACACCTTACTGATTTTCCCCGAGGGTACGCGCACGCGCGTCGGGGAAGCCATGACGTTGCAACGCGGTGCGGCCAATATCGCCGTGCGCTGCAACAGCGATCTGCGGGTCGTGGTGATCCACTGCAGCGAACATCTGCTCGATAAAAAAAGCCGCTGGTACGACGTCCCCCCACGCAAACCGTTCTTCACGGTCGACGTCCGCGAGCGGGTCAATATTCACGATTTTTACGATGCGACAGAACAAGAACCGGCCCTGGCAGCACGTCAGCTGAACCGGCATCTGCAGCATCGCTTAACTTCAGGTCTTCAATCTTTGTCAGGAATTAATGATGCAAGCGCTTTATCTTGAAATTAAAAATCTTATTATCTCTACGCTGAATCTGGACGAACTTACCGCCGACGATATCGACACCGACGCCGCGCTGTTCGGTGATGGTCTGGGCCTCGATTCCATCGACGCGCTGGAACTGGGGCTGGCCGTGAAAAACCAGTACGGCGTTGTGCTATCTGCGGAAAGCGAAGAGATGCGTCAGCACTTCTATTCCGTCGCCACGCTGGCATCATTTATCCATGCCCAACGCGCCTGAGAACGAATTTGCTATGACAGAACAAAACGCCATTTACCAGGAAGTCTGCGGACTCCTGACCAAACTGTTTGAAATCGACCCGGAAGATATTTCCCCCGAGGCTCGCCTGTACGAAGACCTTGAGCTGGACAGTATCGACGCCGTCGACATGATTGTTCACCTGCAGAAGAAAACAGGCAAAAAAATCAAACCTGAAACCTTCAAAGCGGTGCGCACCGTTCAGGACGTGGTAGACGCTGTGGAACAGCTTCTGCGCGAAGAGTAAGACGCCGTGCGTGGCGGACGATCTTTTCCGGCGATCCCACTGCTGACGGGGTTGATGCTGCTCGCCTGGCCATTTCTGATTGGCTTTGGGCTGACGCATAACAGCCTGCACTGGCTGCTGCCGTTGATGGCGCTGCTGCTGGTGTGTCGTCTGCGCCAGGCGCGGCACGCTGCCGGGCCCATGCGCTTTGTCGTGCAAACCGTCGCGCTGGCGGGTATCGCGCTGTGCACAGCGAGCTACGTGCTGAAAGCGCACCAGTGGCTGCTGCTCTATCCGGTGGTGGTCAATCTGGTGATGCTGGCTGTTTTTGGCGGCTCTCTGTGGACCAAAATGCCGCTGGTCGAACGGCTGGCAAGAATACGCGATCCTCATTTGCCCCCGGAAGGTGTTCGCTACACCCGCACTGTGACGCGCGTGTGGTGCGGCTTTTTCATCGTCAATGGTTCGATTGCGCTGTTTACCGTCATCAACGGTGACATGCAGCTCTGGACGCTGTGGAACGGCATGATCGCTTACATCCTGATGGGAACGCTGATGGCGACGGAGTGGCTGGTGCGCCAACGGGTGATTAAAAAAAGTGAAGCCCATGAATAAACCCCTGCCTCTGGGCGAGTGGCTGAATGCGCCGCGCCCGGATGATACGCCGATTGCCTGGCTTGACGATCACACCTGGACGCTCGGGCAGCTTCGTCACGATGTTTCATCCCTGACGCACATGCTCAGCCAACAGGAAGGTGAGCGCTGGGCGCTGTGCTTTGAAAACAGCTACCTGTTTATCGTCGCCCTGCTCTCCGCTCTCCATGCAGGAAAAACGCCTGTCATCCCCGGACACAGCCGCGTCTCGCTGCTCGAAGAACAGCAGGCGCTGTTCAGCGGCGTGCTCAGCGACCAAACACTGAACTATCCGGGCCGCCTGATGGTGGTGAACTCCGCCCGTCGTACGTGTGAGTCCTTCACGCCGCTGCCGCCGGTGGCTGAATCAGCTTTTGTCGAGCTGTTCACCTCCGGTTCGACCGGTGCACCGCGACGGATTATAAAGCCCATCGCCCGCCTCGATTGCGAAGCCACCCTGCTGGCTAACCGCTTTGGTGAACGTCTGGCGGGATGCAGTATTGTCGCCTCCGTGGTGCCGCAACATTTGTACGGCCTGACGTTCCGCATTTTCTTACCCCTGTCGCTGGGTTTACCGCTGCACGCCGCGATGCTCTATTACGCCGAACAGCTGGCGGCATTGCCGCACAATCGGCGTTACGCCTTTATCAGCAGCCCGGCGTTTCTGAAGCGGCTCGATACTCAGCTTGCGCCGCCGCCCGTGGACATGTTGCTCTCGGCTGGCGGTATGCTGCCGTGGGATGAAGTCACGGCCACGCATCGCTGGATGAACGTCTGGCCAGATGAAATTTACGGCAGTACCGAAACGGGCATTCTCGCCTGGCGGCATCGTCAGGAGGAGTCGATTCCGTGGCTCCCGTTCCCCGGCGTGCATTTCCGCCACGAAGGCGAAATCTGCCATGTGACTTCTCCGTTGATCCATGAGGCGAACGGATTACCGCTCGACGATATTCTGCACTTCGACGACAGCGGGATGTTTAGCATCGCCGGACGCCGTGGACGGGTGGTTAAAATCGAAGAGAAGCGCGTGTCGCTGAACGAAATTGAGCAACGCCTGCTGGAACTGGACGGCATTCGCGAAGTCGCGGCCCTGCCCGTCACGCGCGGCGGGCGACAGGGAATCGGCGTGCTGTTGGTGCTGAATGACGACGCACGTCAGCGTCTGCACCAGCACGGCAATAAAGCGCAGGAATTTGCCTGGCGGCGTGCCCTGCTGCCGTGGCTTGAACCGGTCGCCGTACCGCGCTACTGGCGGATCATTGATGAGATGCCCGTCAACAGTATGAACAAGCGTGTCTATGCGCAGTTACAGGAGTTATTTCATGAAAATCCATGAAATCGAGCGCCACCAGCCGCAGCCACAGGATCTGGAGATTGTCCTGCATCTCGACCCTGCGTTGTTCTGGTTCCAGGGACATTTTGCCGTGCAGCCGCTGCTGCCGGGCGTGGCACAGCTCGACTGGGTGATGCACTACGCCACTACGCTGCTGGCGCCGGAATATCGTTTTCACAGTATTCAGAACGTGAAGTTCCAGGCACCGCTGCTGCCGAACACCACCGTGACCCTGACGCTCAGTTGGAACGCCGAACGTCAGATCCTCACCTTTAGCTATCAGCGTCACGACGGCGATGTGCGCCATACCGCCAGCAGCGGGAAGATTCGGTTATGTCGCTGACATTCCGCCCCTGCGTGTTAATCCCCTGCTACAACCACGGGGCGATGATGGCGAGCGTGCTGTCTCGCCTGCAATCGTGCGGTTTGCCGTGCCTGATCGTCGATGACGGCAGCGAAGAGAGTACCCGACTGGAGCTGGAACGTCTGGCGGAAGAACATCCGCAGGTGACGCTGATCCGCCTGCCCGATAATGCAGGGAAAGGCACGGCGGTCATTCGTGGGCTGGAAGAATCCGCCCGCGCGGGGTTTACCCATGCAGTGCAGGTGGACGCCGACGGCCAGCACGCTATTGAAGATATCCCGCAGCTGTTAGCCCTGGCGGAACGCCACCCGGACGCGCTGATCTCCGGCCAGCCGATTTATGACGATTCGATCCCGCGCTCGCGTCTGTATGGCCGCTGGATCACCCACGTCTGGGTGTGGATCGAAACCCTGTCGCTGCAGCTTAAAGACAGCATGTGCGGCTTTCGCGTTTATCCCATTGTCCCCACGCTGAAACTGGCGGAACACGCCACGCTCGGCAAGCGGATGGATTTTGATACGGAAGTGATGGTCCGCCTCTACTGGCAGGGCCACACCAGCTATTTTGTGCCGACGCGGGTGACCTATCCCCACGACGGCCTGTCGCATTTCGATGCTCTGAAAGACAACGTGCGCATCTCCCTGATGCACACCCGCCTGTTCTTCGGCATGTTACCGCGCATTCCAGCGCTTCTGATGCGCCGTCGCCGTCAGCACTGGGCCGAGCAGCAGGAAGTGAAAGGGCTGTGGGGTATGCGCCTGATGCTGCGCGTCTGGCAGCTGTTCGGACGTCGCGCGTTTAGCCTGCTGCTGTGGCCGGTGATCGGCGCGTACTGGCTCACCGCCCGCCCGGCGCGACAGGCGTCTCAGCAATGGCTGGCGCGGGTGGCTGACGAGTTTAAGGTGCAGCAGCGCCCGCTGCCGCCGCGCTTTAACAGCTTTTTCCACTTCATGCGTTTCGGCTATTCGATGCTGGATAAAGTCGCGGGCTGGCGCGGCGAGCTGAAGATGAACCGGGATGTGTTATTTGCGCCCGGCGCGCAAGAGGCGCTGAACGTTGATTCGCAACAGGGCAAACTGCTGCTGGCTTCGCACCTCGGTGACGTAGAAGCCTGCCGTGCACTGGCGCAAATCGAAGGCAGCAAGACCATCAACGCGCTGGTGTTTAGCGATAACGCCCAGCGCTTTAAGCAGATTATGCAGGAGATGGCCCCACAGGCCGGGTTGAACCTGATGCCCGTTACCGATATCGGGCCGGATACCGCTATCGCCCTGAAAGAGAAGCTCGATCGCGGCGAATGGGTGGCGATCGTCGGCGATCGTATCGCCGTCACTCCACAGCGCGGCGGCGAATGGCGGGTGATCTGGAGTCAGTTTCTGGGTCAGCCCGCCCCGTTCCCGCAGGGACCGTTTATTCTCGCATCCATTTTGCGCTGCCCGGTAGTACTGATTTTCGCACTGCGCCAGCAGGACAAACTGCATATTCACTGCGAATCCTTTGCCGACCCGCTGCTTCTGCCGCGCGGTGAGCGCCAGCAGGCGCTCCAGCTAACCGTTGATCGCTATGCCCAACGCCTCGAGCACTACGCGCTGATGTCGCCGCTCGACTGGTTTAATTTTTTCGATTTCTGGCATCTGCCGGATGCCAAAGAGAAGGAGTAAAGGGTGCTGACCGATCCCCGTTTTACGACCGACGTCGAGCTGACCATCCCCTTCCACGACGTGGATATGATGGGCGTAGTCTGGCACGGCAACTATTTCCGCTACTTTGAGATCGCCCGCGAGGCGCTGCTCAACCAATTTGATTATGGCTATCGCCAGATGAAGGCGTCCGGTTACGTCTGGCCAGTGGTCGATACGCGGGTGAAATACCGCGACGCGGTGAAATTCGAACAGCGCATCCGCGTGCGGGCGCAGATCGAAGAGTTTGAAAACCGTCTGCGCATCGCCTATCAGATTTTCGACGCCGAAACCGGGAAGCGCACCACCACCGGGTACACCATCCAGGTGGCCGTCGAAGAGAGCAGCCACGAAATGTGTTTCGTCAGTCCGGCGATTTTATTTGAACGTATGGGAGTTACACCATGAAAGGGTGGTTACTGCTGGCCCTGCTGGTCAGCCCGTGGGTCGGCGCGGTCACGCTGGATGAACTGCAGCAGCGCTTCACCGAGCAGCCTGTGGTGCGCGCGCACTTCGAGCAGACCCGTACCATCAAAGATCTCCCGCAGCCGCTGCGTTCGCAGGGCGAAATGCTGATCGCCCGCGACGACGGTTTGCTCTGGGATCAAAAAGCGCCGTTCCCGATGACCCTGCTGCTGGACGACAAGCGCATGGTGCAGGCGATCAACGGCCAGCCGCCGCAAACCATCACCGCCGACAATAACCCGCAGATGTTCCAGTTTAACCATCTGCTGCGCGCCTTGTTCCAGGCCGATCGCAGCGTGCTGGAAGAGAACTTCCGCATTGATTTTAAAGACCTCGGCGCGGGCCGCTGGTCGCTGGTGCTCACGCCAATCACCACGCCGCTGGACAAAATTTTCGCCACCATGAATCTGGGCGGTGCGACCTATCTGGAGTCGATCCAGCTCAACGACAAACAGGGCGACCGCACGGATATCGCCCTTTCCCGCCATCAACTGACGCCCGCCAGCCTGACTCATGACGAACGACAACGCTTTGCCGCACCGTAAATCACTGCGCCCGGCGCTGCTGTGGGGAGTGTTATGCCTGGCGCTGCTGGGCGTGCTGCTGTCGCTGTTGCCCGGCGCGCGGCTTAACAGCAGCGTGCTGGCGATGCTGCCGAAACAGACACTCGGCGCAATTCCGCCCGCGCTCAACGACGGGTTTATGCAGCGTCTGGATCGCCAGCTGGTGTGGCTGGTCAGCCCAGGAAAAGAACCGAATCCGCGCGTGGCGCAGGAGTGGCTCTCGTTGCTGCAAAAATCGGGTTCCCTCAACGAGGTAAAAGGCCCGATGGACGCCAACAGCCAAAAAGCCTGGGGCGAATTTTTCTGGCAGCACCGCAACGGCTTGATCGACACCGCAACCCGCGCGCGCCTGCAAAACGGCGGCGAAGCGCAGGCCCAGTGGATTTTATCTCAGCTGTACTCGGCGTTTTCTGGCGTCAGCGGTAAAGAGCTGCAAAACGACCCGCTAATGCTGATGCGCGGTTCGCAACTGGCGCTGGCGCAAAACAGCCAGAAGCTGCGGCTGATGGACGGCTGGCTGGTGACCAAAGACGATGCCGGAAATTACTGGTATCTGCTGCACGGCGAGCTGGCGGGCGAATCCTTCGATATGCAGCAAACGCACCGTCTGGTGACAACGCTGCACGGACTTGAAAGCCAGCTGAAAGCCCATTTCCCGCAGGCGCAGTTGCTGTCGCGCGGGACGGTATTTTACAGCGACTACGCCAGCCAGCAGGCGAAACAGGATATCTCCACCCTCGGTATCGCCACGATTCTCGGGGTGATTTTGCTGATTGTGGCAGTCTTCCGCTCCCTGCGCCCGCTGCTGCTGTGCCTGATCTCCATCGGCATCGGCGCGCTGGCGGGCACGGTTGCGACGCTGACCCTTTTTGGCGAGCTGCATCTGATGACGCTGGTGATGAGCATGAGCATCATCGGCATTTCCGCCGACTACACGCTCTATTATCTGACCGAGCGCATGGTTCACGGCGCGGATCAATCACCGTGGCAAAGCCTGGCAAAAGTGCGAAATGCCCTGCTGCTGGCGCTCCTGACCACCGTGGCGGCTTACTTGATCATGATGCTAGCGCCATTCCCCGGCATTCGTCAGATGGCGGTGTTTGCCGCCGTGGGGCTGAGCGCTTCGTGCCTGACGGTGATTTTCTGGCATCCGTGGCTGTGCCGCGGTTTGCCGGTGCGCCCGGTCCCGGCAATGGTGCTGATGCTGCGCTGGCTTGCCGCGTGGCGACGGAACAAAGCGGTCTCCGTCGGGCTGCCCGTCGTATTAGCGGTCGTCTCGGTGGTCGGCATGGCGAATCTGCGCGTGGATGACGATATCGCCCAGCTCCAGGCGCTGCCGAAGGATATTCTGGCGCAGGAAAAAACCATTACCGCGCTGACCGGGCAAAGCGTCGATCAGAAATGGTTCGTGGTACACGGCGCAACGGCCCAGCAAACACTGGAGCGGCTGGAGGCCTTTACGCCTGCGCTGGCTGAGTCGCAAAAAGCCGGTGATATTAAAGCGTTTCGCACTATTCCGCTGAACTCGCTGGCGCGACAGAAAAGCGATCTGGCGCTGCTGCACAACGCCGCTCCGGCGGTGACGAACGTCCTGCAAAGCGCGGGGCTGACCACCGTGTCGCCCGATCTGAACGCGATGCCAGTCAGCACCAACGCCTGGCTGAAAAGCCCGGCGAGCGAAGGCTGGCGGCTGCTGTGGCTAACGCTGCCCAACGGCGAAAGCGGCGTACTGGTTCCCGTCGACGGCGTGAAAAACAGCGCGGCGTTAAGTGCGCTGGCGGCTAAACATCCGGGCGTGGTGTGGGTGGATCGTAAAGCGAGCTTCGACAGCCTATTTTCGCTCTATCGTAGCGTGCTCACCGGCTTGCTGTTTGTCGCGCTGGCGGTGATCGCCTGCGGCGCGATGCTGCGTCTCGGCTGGCGCAAAGGGCTGATAAGCCTGGTGCCGTCGGTGCTGTCGCTCGGCTGCGGTCTGGCGGCGCTGGCAGCGACCGGCCATCCGGTGAATCTGTTCTCGCTATTGGCGCTGGTGCTGGTGTTGGGGATTGGCATTAACTACACCCTGTTTTTCAGCAATCCACGCGGCACACCGCTCACCTCCATGCTGGCAATTACGCTGGCAATGGTCACCACGCTGCTGACCCTCGGCATGCTGGTGTTTAGCGCCACGCAGGCGATCAGCAGCTTCGGCATTGTGCTGGTCAGCGGTATTTTCACCGCCTTCCTGCTGGCTCCGCTGGCGATGCCGGCTAAAAGAGAGAGAAAACGATGATGACCCTTTTTTGCCGCGCGATTGCGCTGATGGCGGCCCTGTGGCTGACGGGCTGTAGCCACTCAACGCAAAACAGCGACGGCACACGCCCGCAGGCCTGGCTCCAGCCGGGCACCAAAGTGACGCTGCCTGCGCCGGGGATCTCTCCGGCGGTCAATTCCCAGCAACTGCTGACGGGCAGCTTCAATGGTCAGACCCAGTCCCTGCTGGTGATGCTCAACGCCGACGCGGACAAAATTACGCTCGCCGGTTTGTCGTCCGTCGGGATTCGCCTGTTCCTCGCCACCTATGACAAAAACGGTATTCATACGGAGCAGTCTATTATCGTGCCGCAGCTGCCGCCCGCCAGCCAGGTGCTGGCCGACGTGATGCTCAGCCACTGGCCGATCAGCGCCTGGCTGCCGCAGTTGCCGAAAGGCTGGACGCTGACAGACAAAGGCGATCGCCGCGAACTACGTAACGCCAGCGGCAAGCTGGTGACCGAGATTGTCTACCTGCAGCGCAAAGGCAAACGCGAGCCGATCAGCATCGAACAGCATGTTTTTAACTACCACATCACCATTCAATATCTGGGTGACTAAGATGATCTACATTTCTGCCGTGGGCATGGTGAACGCGCTGGGCAACTCGGCTGATGAAATTGCCGCAAATCTGACGCGCGGTGTCGCGCCGGGTATGCACAGCCGCGCGGGCTGGCTGCAAGGCGATCAGGACATTGTGCTCGGCGGCGTTGAAGGCGAGCTGCCGCCCATCCCAGATCACCTAGCCGCCCACCGAACCCGCAATAACCAGCTTTTGCTGGCGGCGCTGGCGCAAATCCAGCCTGCCGTCGACGAGGCCATTGCCCGCGTCGGCCATGACCGCGTGGCGGTGGTTCTCGGCACCAGCACGTCCGGGCTGGACGAGGGCGATGAGCATGTGCGTTTGTCGCTGAACGGCGAAGCAAGTCCGCGCTGGCAGTATCCGCAGCAGGAGCTGGGCGATCCATCGCGCTTTCTCGCCAACTGGCTGAAACTCGACGGGCCCGCGTTTACCCTCTCGACCGCCTGCTCATCGAGCGCGCGGGCGATCATCAGCGGCCGCCGTCTGATTGACGCCGGGCTGGCAGATATCGCTATCGTTGGCGGAGCAGACACGCTCAGCCGGATGCCGGTCAACGGTTTCCACAGTCTTGAATCGCTTTCCACGACCCTGTGCGAGCCGTTTGGTCGCGACCGTCGCGGAATAACCATCGGTGAAGGCGCAGCGCTGATGGTGTTGACCCGCGAACCGCAGCCCGTCGCGCTGCTAGGTATCGGCGAATCGAGCGATGCGCACCATATTTCTGCACCTCATCCGCAGGGTGAAGGGGCGATTCGGGCGATTCAACAGGCGCTGAACGAAGCCAACCTGAAACCGGACGAGATTGGCTATATCAACCTGCACGGCACGGCGACGCCGCTCAACGATCAGATTGAGTCGCAGGTGGTGCATGACCTCTTCGGGGACGCCGTTCCGTGCAGTTCAACCAAACATCTGACCGGCCACACGCTGGGCGCGGCGGGCATTACGGAAGCCGCGCTGAGCTGGCTGATCTTGACCCGTTGCCTGCCACTGCCCGCGCAGGATTTCACCCGCTACGCGCCCGATCCCACGCTGCCGCCGTGCGGCGTGCTGCACGAACCGGTCGCACTCAATAAACCGGTCATATTGTCCAACTCGTTCGCGTTTGGCGGCAACAATGCCAGCATTTTGCTGGGGAGAGTGTCATGAGTTATTTATCGCCCGTGGATTATTTACCCCACGATGCGCCGATGCTGCTGCTGGAAACGGTCGAGAGCGTCACGGATGAGAGCGCCGTTTGCCGCGTAACCGTGGGTCCGCAGGGCGTTCTGGCGCCGTTTATGACTGCCGACGGCGATTTGCCCGGCTGGTACGCCCTTGAGCTGATGGCGCAGACTGTCGGCGTGTGGTCCGGCTGGCATCGCCACCAGCAGGGGCAAAGCAGTATTGCGCTCGGCATGGTGCTGGGCGCGCGCGAACTGGTGTGCGCTGAAGGGCGATTCCCGGCGGGTTCCTCGCTCACGATAACCGTCAAACTGCTGATGCAGGACGAACGCTTTGGCAGCTTCGAGTGTGCTATTACCGCCGATGGCGCAACGCTGGCGACAGGCCGCGTGAACACCTTCCAGCCAAGCGCGGAAGAGTTAACTTCGCTTTTTAATCAGGGATCTTCCACATGAATCGTTCCGTTTTGGTTACCGGAGCCAGCAAAGGCATCGGACGTGCCATCGCCCGACAACTCGCCGCTGACGGGTTTGTCGTGGGCGTGCATTACCACCGCGATGCAGAAGGCGCGCAGGCTACGCTGGACGCCATCCAGCAGGCGGGCGGTCAGGGCCGCTTGCTCTCGTTTGACGTCGGCAACCGTGAACAATGTCGCGAGGTGCTGGAGCAGGAGATCGAGGCGCACGGCGCATGGTACGGCGTGGTCAGCAATGCAGGGATTACGCGCGATGGCGCATTCCCGGCGCTCAGTGAAGATGACTGGGACAGCGTTATTCACACCAATCTCGACAGTTTTTACAACGTCATTCACCCGTGCATCATGCCGATGATTGGCCTGCGCAAAGGCGGGCGAATTATCACGTTGTCGTCTGTTTCAGGCGTGATGGGCAACCGTGGACAGGTGAACTACAGCGCGGCGAAGGCCGGGATCATTGGCGCAACCAAAGCGCTGGCGATCGAGCTGGCTAAACGCAAAATCACCGTCAACTGTATCGCACCAGGATTGATTGATACCGGGATGATCGAAATGGAAGAAGCCGCGCTGAAAGAGGCGATGAGTATTATCCCAATGAAACGTATGGGCCAGGCCGATGAAGTGGCCGGTCTTGCCCGTTACCTGATGTCAGATATTGCGGGCTACATCACCCGCCAGGTCATTTCCATTAATGGAGGAATGCTATGACACGTCGCGTGGTTATTACCGGCATGGGCGGCGTCACCGCCTTTGGCGAGGACTGGCAGTCGGTTTCTGCGGGGCTTCTCGCGGGCGTTAACGCGGTGCGTAAAATGCCGGAGTGGCAGGTTTACGATGGCCTGCACACCTTGCTCGGCGCGCCAATTGATGATTTCACCCTACCGGAGCATTACACCCGCAAGCGTATCCGCGCGATGGGCCGCGTGTCGCTGATGTCGACGCGCGCCACTGAAAAAGCGCTGGAGCAGGCCGGGCTGATTGGCGAAGCGGTACTGACCAACGGTGAAACCGGGATTGCCTACGGTTCGTCCACCGGCAGTACCGGCCCGGTGAGCGAATTTGCCACCATGCTGACCGAAAAGCACACCAACAACATCACCGGCACCACGTACGTGCAGATGATGCCGCACACCACGGCGGTGAATACCGGCCTGTTCTTTGGCCTGCGCGGACGCGTCATCCCGACCTCCAGCGCCTGTACCTCCGGCAGCCAGGCGATTGGCTACGCGTGGGAAGCCATTCGCCACGGTTATCAAACGGTGATGGTCGCAGGCGGTGCGGAAGAGCTGTGTCCGTCCGAAGCGGCAGTGTTTGATACCCTGTTTGCCACCAGCCAGCGCAATGATGCGCCGAAAACCACTCCGTCACCGTTTGATACCCAGCGCGATGGCCTGGTGATTGGCGAAGGCGCGGGCACGCTGATTCTGGAAGAGTTAGAGCACGCCAAAGCGCGCGGGGCGACCATCTACGGCGAAATTGTCGGCTTCGCCACCAACTGCGACGCCGCACACATCACCCAGCCGCAGCGCGAAACCATGCAGATTTGCATGGAGCAGTCACTGCGCATGGCAGGATTGAGCGCCATGGACATGGGTTATATTTCGGCGCACGGCACGGCAACGGATCGCGGTGATATCGCTGAAAGCCTGGCAACAGCGGCAATTTATGGCGACAACGTGCCGATTTCGTCTTTAAAGAGCTATTTCGGCCATACGCTAGGGGCCTGCGGAGCGCTGGAAGCGTGGATGAGCCTGCAAATGATGCGTGAAGGCTGGTTCGCCCCGACGCTCAATTTAAGACAACCGGATGAGCAATGTGGCGCTTTAGATTATATTATGGGGGAAGCCCGTCGGATTGATTGCGAATATCTGCAAAGCAATAACTTCGCCTTTGGCGGCATCAATACCTCGATAATCATCAAACGCTGGGCGTAACTATGTACCAGTTTGTACTGGCAAAAATCTCGACTCTTAACGCTGATCCTTATGCTTCAGCGCTTTCAGACATCGCGCCGCAGGGCGCGCGACGCGCTCGTTGGCTCGCGGGCCGGACGCTGCTCACTCGCGCATTGTCCCCCGCGCCGCTGCCGGAAATCGTCTTTGGTGAACAGGGTAAACCGGCGTTTGTCGACGCTCGTCCGCTGTGGTTCAACCTGAGCCACAGCGGGGATGATATTGCCCTGCTGCTGAGTGATGAAGGCGAAGTGGGTTGCGATATCGAAGTGATCCGCCCGCGCGATAACTGGCAGGCGTTGGCTAACGCCGTGTTCAGCGTCGCCGAGCATCGTGAGCTGGAACAGGAAACGCCGGAACAAAAACTGTCGGCGTTCTGGCGCATCTGGACGCGCAAAGAGGCGATTGTTAAACAGCGCGGCGGCAGCGCCTGGCAGATTGTCAGTGTCGACAGCGCGGCAAAACAGCCTCATCCGGTGAGCCAAATCCAGTTCGGCTCCCTGAGCCTGGCGGTGTGTACGCCAACCCCTTTTGAACTCACCGCTGAGTCTATTTCACCTTTTTCGCTGCTGGCAGAAAAATAACCAGTACGCCCGCGATAATCAAACCGACGCCCGCCAGCCCGGCCCAGGAGAAACGTTCACTCCAGCCGGGTAGCACGATAGCGGCAATCCACACCAGAATGTAGCTCAGGCTGAGTAGCGCATAGGCCCTGCTCAGCGCCATGCGGTGCAGCGCCAGATACCAGCAGCCCATCGAGGCGATGTAACCGCTCAACCCCAAAAGCAACATGCCGCTGCCTGTGGCGAAATGGAATAACGCCCTCAGTAAAGAGAGCGGTTCAGCGACCGGCGGGAGAGAGACCATCGCCGAGCGCAGCAGGAGCTGCGCCCCACTGACCAGTACCACGCTGCACAGCGCCCAGAATATCCCTTTCACAGGCTACCTCCCAGCAGCACAATACCGGCCATGATCAATCCGACGCCCAGCCAGTGATGAGGCGCGACCTTCTCATGCCAGAACGCTTTTGCAGCCAGCGTGACCCAGACAAAATTCAGGCTCAGCATCGGGTACGCGATCCCCACCGGCACGCGCTGAAGCACCATCAGCCACAGCACCATGCCGACGCCCAGCGCCAGCAGGGCCAGGCCGAGCCAGAAGACGATATGCCTCCCACGTCCGCCGCTTTTTGCCGGGCGCGTGGCCTGTTTCTGGCAGAGTTGGCCCGCGCAGCTCAGTAGGCTTGCCAGTCCCAGCCAGATCCAGACCGTCATTGTGGCAAATACTGCAGGTAGGCCAGACGTCCCTGGATAATGAGAGTGTCAGGCTTGGGTAACTCAGCGCGCGCGAGGTCATCGTTTTTCGACAGCAAAATCACCAGCGAGATTTTCCCCTGCGCACGATGGTCCGCCAGCCAGCTGGCGAAATCATCTTTGCCGATATAACGCCCTTTCACATCAGGGTAGTCCAGACCGTATTTCAGCTCACCGCTCTGACCAAACATGATGATATCGCTGCGTTTCAGGTCCCACGCCAGCCCGGAGGCAATCCCGACGTTATTGGCCAGCACAAAGGTGCTTTCCGTGAGCGGCTGTCGCACCGTATCCACCAGCGACTGCGGCTGTTTGGAATCCACCACCCGATTGGGCACGGCGAATCCCAGCAACAGCCCCAGCCCCAGCGGGCAGATCGCCGCCAGCCACCAGCGCTGCTCAGCCCGGCGTAATGTCCACCAGCCGACGAGCGCCCAGACCAGAAACGCCACTACCGCGCAGAAGACTTTGTACAGCTCGATGGAGGTCCAGACCGGGTGTTTCGTCGGCCCCCACGGCGAGATAACCAGCGCCGCGACGACGCCCAGCACGCCAAATGCCAGGTTGATTACCGCGTTGGCCCGCAGAACTTTCACGCCGTTGCCGACAAGCGAACAGGCGTAGCGCGCCATCAGCATCGCCAGCGGTGCAAAGCACGGCAAAATGTAGGTGGGTAGTTTGCCCTTCGCGATGCTGAAAAACAGCAGCGGCATCACCACCCAGCCTAATAAATAGAACCCACCGCGCGCGTCCTTACTATCGCGCCAGCCGAGCCGCAGTGCGCCAGGCAGCAGCGCCAGCCACGGTAAACTTCCCGCCATCAGGAACGGAATGTAGTACCAGAACGGCGCTTTGTGCTGGGCATCGCTGCTGGCAAAACGCTGGACATGCTCAACCCAGAAGAAGTAGCGCCAGAAATCCGGCTCGCGATGGGCAATCGCCAGCGCCCACGGCAGGACGATCAGCACGCAGCTCAGCACCGCCAGCCAGCCGAACAGCAGCACCTCTTTCCAGCGTTTTTGCACGATGACCCACGGCAGTACGGCGACGACCGGTACCGCCAGTGCCAAAAATCCTTTGGTCATGACGCCCATGCCACAGGCCAGCCCCAGCAGCAGGTAGCCGCCGATTTTGCCCGCACGGGTGTTCGCCTGCGCGGCAATCCAGAAGCTGCACATAGCGGCGACCAGCCAGAGGGTGATCATCGGGTCCAGCACGGCGTAAGTGCCAACACCATAGACCAGCAGCAAGGTGAGGAAAATCATGCCAGAGGTCAGCGCTACGCATTTATCGCGCCAGATTTGCCAGGTCAGCCAGATAACCAGCAGCGCGGTCAGCCCGGTGGAAAAAATCGCCCCGGCACGCACGGCAAAGTTCGAGTCGCCAAACAGCATCTGGCCGAGGCTGTTGATCCAGTATCCGGCAATTGGTTTTTCAAAATAGCGCAGCCCAAGGAAATGCGGCACCACCCAGTTTCCAGTGGCCAGCATTTCACGGCTGATCTCCGCATAGCGCGTTTCATCCGGCTGCCAGAGCAGGCGGATATCAACGGGCAACAGATAGTAAAGCGCAAACAGAACGAAAAGAGCGACACTAAAACGCGCAGATTTCATGGAGCTGGGCTCACGGTTTGTTGATAGCCAAGCCAGCCTTCGCGACCGGCCATTTCATTACGGACAATTTTGCCGACGGGTAACGTGCTGAGGTCGTCGGGCAACATCTCGCTTAACGGACAAAACTGAATGCCTTCCTGCGCGGCCAGTTGCAGCAGCGCCGCGAAGTCCTGCTGATACGCAATCCCCTCCACTTCGGCGTGGATAGTGTAGACCGGTGTGCCGGTATCGCGGTGGATACAGTCGAGGATATAGCGGTTAAAATTCTCCGCCGAGACCTCGCGCCCCACCACTTCATCCCAGGTCGGGAGCGTCACCGGAATTTGTACGGTACCGAGCCGCGTCTCGCCGAGCTGGGGCAAAAACGGCCCAGAACCGCGGCAGTCGCTGTTATAGCGAAACGTAAACGGCTCTTTGGCACGCACCACACGCTGATCGGCACGCCAGCCAGCTACCGCCGAGCAGTGAACCGGCTTGCCGAGGATCGCCTCCAGCTCCATCAGACCGCGTTCGACTTCGCGGGTCAGACGAGGAATTTTCCACACCCCGCTCCAGGCCTGCCAGGCGTGATGATCCCAAGCGTGCAGCCCGACTTCATGGCTCAGAGCCGCGGCGCGGATCACCTCTTCGTTGCCCGCGCCGATACGCTTGCCGGGCCAGGCGGTGCCCGCCAGCAGAATATCCCAGCCGTAAAGGGATGCCGCACGGGAGCGCAGCATTTTCATCAGAAAGGTCGGTTTAAATAGGCGCCACAGATGGCGCCCCATGTTGTCAGGCCCGACGCTGAAGAAAAAGCTGGCGCGAACATGATGCTCGCTCAGCAGTTCCAGCAGGCGTGGCACGCCGTCGCGGGTGCCACGAAAGGTATCGACATCAATGCGTAAACCGACTTTTTTCATGATGCCTGTTCCGTCAGCTCCACGGTACGCAGGAAGAAATCGAGGGTTTCGTCGATGGTCTGGACCATATCCACCGTCGGCTCCCAGTTCAGGCAGCGTTTCGCATTGCGGATGCTCGGTTTGCGATGCTCAACGTCCTGATATCCTTTGCCATAATAGCTGCTGCTTTCCACTTCGCGGAAACCGGCAAACGGCGGGAAGCGGTCGCGCAGCGGATGGCGCTCGAAGCTTTCAAGCAGCATTTCGGCCAGCTCGCGGATGCTCGCTTCGTTTTCCGGGTTACCGATGTTGATGATTTCCCCGTCGCAGCGCCCGTCTTTGTTCTCGATGATGCGGAACAGGGCTTCGATGCCGTCGCTGATATCAGTAAAGCAGCGTTTCTGTTTGCCGCCTTCAATCAGCTTAATCGGTGAGCCTTCCACCAGATTGAGGATCAGTTGGGTGATCGCCCGCGAACTGCCGATTCGCGCCGCGTTGAGGTTATCAAGGCGCGGCCCCATCCAGTTAAACGGACGGAACAGGGTGAACCGCAGATTTTCTTTTTCACCGTATGCCCAGATAACGCGGTCCAGCAGCTGTTTCGATACCGAGTAAATCCAGCGCTGTTTGTTGATAGGCCCCACCACCAGGTTCGAGGTGTCTTCGTCGAACACTTTGTCGGTGCACATACCGTACACTTCCGAGGTGGATGGGAAGATGATGCGCTTGTTGTACTTCACGCAGTCGCGGATGATTTTCAGGTTCTCTTCAAAATCGAGCTCGAAAACGCGCAGCGGATTACGGGTGTATTCGATAGGCGTAGCGATGGCCACCAGCGGCAACACCACGTCGCATTTCTTAATATGGTATTCAATCCACTCGGAATGAATGCTGATATCCCCTTCCACGAAATGGAAACGCGGGCAGTCGAGGAAACGGCTGATCGCATCCGAGCCAATATCAAGGCCATAGATTTCGTAGTTGTCGTCTTTGAGCAAACGCTCGGTCAAATGGTTACCGATAAAACCGTTCACACCGAGGATCAGCACGCGGGTGCGGCGTTTCAGGGCAACAAACGGTGCGCTGGTGACCAGTGCGCCATTCACCAGCCCTAACGACTGCGCCAGCTGTGTGCCCGGCATGTACACACCGTTTTCCGTCTGTCCGGTGACAATCTCCAGCGCCTGTTCACCGCAGGCGATAATCAGCGGGGATGAGGAAATCACCGTGCCCGGTTTCGCCGCAGGGGTGTCCGCGCGCACGCGGGATTTCCAGACGATAAATTTGCTCGCCCCGACATAGGCAACGGCACCCGGCCACGGGTCGGTCACTGCACGTACCAGGTTGTGCAATTGCGCCGCCGGTTTGGTCCAGTCCAGACGCCCGTCTTCCGGGGTGCGACGGCCAAAACAGGTGGCTTCGCTGTGGTTCTGTTCGGTCTCTTTAATCGTACCCTGACGCAAGGCAGGCAGCGCGTCGCGCAACAGCGTCTGGGCTGCCGCACACAGCTTGTGATGCAGGGTCAGCGCGGTGTCATCGGCATCAATACTGACGCGCTGCTGGGCGGCAATCGCCCCGGCATCGGCACTCTTCACCATGCGGTGCAGCGTCACGCCGGTTTCCGTTTCACCGTTCACCAGCGCCCAGTTCAGCGGCGCACGACCGCGATATTTTGGCAGCAGCGAACCGTGAAGATTAAACGCTCCGCCCGGTGCGGCGTTGAGGATCTCATCGCACAGCAAGTTGCGGTAATAGAAAGAGAAAATCACATCAGGAGCCAGTTTCTGGATGCGGTCCACCCACAGCGGATGGTTCACATCATCGGGCGCATATACCGGGATTTCACGCTCAGCGGCGATACGCGCCACGGAACTAAAGAAGTGGTTCTCGCCCGCAGTATCCGGGTGAGTGAAAATGGCAGCGATGTCATAGCCCGCTTCCAGAAGGGCTAACGTGCCCGTACAGCCCATATCGTGATAGGCAAAAACAACGGCTTTCATGGGTGATTTCCTTCCTGAGAGGATTTGTGTTCCTGACGGACAACACGTTGAATAAAGTAGCGCGGACGTGCGCGGACATCGTTGTAGATACGGCCGATGTACTCACCGAGTAACCCCATGCCGACAAACTGTGCGCCGATAAACATGAACAGCACGGCGAAGAGCATAAAGACCCCTTCCGCCGCCCATTGCGGACCATAGGCCAGACGCAGGACCACCAGCAGCACAGAGAGCGCAAAGCCCATCAGGGCAATGATGCTGCCGAAGACGCTGAGCAAGCGCAGCGGCGTGGTGGTCAGGCAGGTGATCAGGTCGTACATCAGATTGATCAGACGCATAAAGCTGTACTTCGATTCCCCGTGCTCGCGCTCGGCGTGCTGCACCGGGATCTCCGTGGCTTTGCGCGCAAAGGTATTCGCGAGAATTGGAATAAAGGTGCTGCGCTCGTGGCAGTGCAGCATCGCATCGACAATATGACGACGATAGGCGCGCAGCATGCAGCCGTAATCGCCCATCGCCTTGCCAGTGGTACGCTGGATCAGGCGGTTGATGGTGCGCGAGGCCAGCTTGCGGAACACGCTGTCCTGGCGGTTCTGGCGCACGGTGCCGACCACGTCATAGCCTTCGTCGGCGGTCGCCACCAGGCGCGGGATTTCCTCCGGCGGGTTCTGCAGATCGGCGTCGAGGGTGATGATCAAATCGCCCGTCACGTGGCTGAAACCGGCCATGATCGCCGAGTGCTGCCCGTAGTTGCGGTTCAGCAGCACCGCCACGATATGACTGCCGTCGGCCTGTGCGGCTTCGGTGAGCATCATCGCGGAGTCGTCGCTGCTGCCGTCATCGACCAGCAAGATTTCATAGGCTTTGCCCATGCTGTCACAGGCGGCAGTCGTACGACGAATCAGCTCTGGCAGGCTCTCCTGTTCGTTATACACGGGGATCACCACAGAGACTTTTTGTACTGGCGGCGCGCTAAACACGTCCATGTCCTGCAAGCTGATGGAGCGCGGTAATGACGCGGGTTGTGTCGTCATGAGTCATATCCGGGAAAAGAGGGAGTGAACAGATGCGCGCGCTGTTCCATTCGGTGTTCGGTAAAGACACGTCCGGGAAACGCTCGCGGTAATATTTTTGCGTATGGGCCGCGCGGAAATGCAGGCCAGTGCCGATACCCTGGGCTTTCAGGGCTTCCATCAGCGCGTCGCGGGTATAGCCGCACGTCGCTTCATCCACGCGAATAATGAACAAATGCCAGGCATGCAGATGCGGCCAGGCGGGAACATTCAGGGGCATGAACGGTGTGTCGGCAAGCTCCAGCAGATAGCGGCTGGCAATCTCCGCACGGCGGCGGTTGGCATTGCCGAGTTTGCCGAGCTGCACCAGGGCCAGCGCGGCGTTAATATCCGCGAGGTTGTATTTAAAACCGGGAGAGATCACTTCGGCCTGCGGTGCGCGGCCGAGCGTCTGGCGGTCAAACGCATCGACGCCGAGACCGTGGAACTTGAGGCTGCGAATACGCTGCGCCAGCTGTTCGTCGTCCGTCACCACTAACCCGCCTTCGGCGCAGGTCATGTTTTTGATGGCGTGGAAGGAGAAAATCGCCGTCCCCTGCCAGCCGACGTGGCGGCCTTTGTAGTAGGTCCCGGCAGCGTGGGCGGCGTCTTCAATAACCGGAATGCCGTGGCGCTCGCCAATAGTGCGAATGGCGTCGATATCCGCCGGGGCACCGGCGTAATGCACCGGAATAATGGCTTTGGTGCGCGGCGTGATCGCCGCTTCGACAGCTTCCGGCGTGACCATCAGGGTATCGCGATCGACATCGATCATCACCGGCGTGGCACCCAGCAAGACGATCATATTCAGCGTCGACACCCAGGTCATCGACGGGGTGATCACTTCATCGCCAGGCCCGATACCCAGCGCCATCAGGGTGACATGCATCCCGCCTGTTGCCGAACTGACGGCTATCGCATGGCGGTTTCCCGTCAGGGTGCAAAAGGCTTCTTCCAGCGCCTGATTCTTCGGCCCGGTGGTTATCCAGCCTGACGCCAGAACGTCCTGCAGGGCGGCGATTTCTTCTGCGCCCATCGACGGACGTGAAAAAGGCAGAAAATCACTCATTATTAATTTCCTTGCGATATTAATTCTTTACTGCCGTAAAGGGCGGCTCAGTGAAATCTTGCGGGATGTTATTTAAATAAAGACGAAATAAAATTTAGTCGCTACTTCATTTATGTCAACAAACCATCAACTAACGCCAAACTACCGTTCTTTTCTTAGGAAAGAATTAAGAGATGAATAATCAAAAACCGATGACGCGGATTAAAATCCTTAAAAATCATTTTATTTACAATGTATTATGATTTTTTATCCATAGCTGGTTATTTGTGATGAGGCTCACGACATGTTAAGGATATATTTCAACGCTTCAGTTTAAAAAATAGTAAACGAATGATTAACAGAACCAAGAAAATATCTTTTTCTCATCATAAATAAGCAATGAGTGCGGAACTTTTGATTTGGATTAATTGTCGCCTTTATTCATGTACGTTTCGCTGGCGCGAGTGCCGTCGAGGTCGCCGCCACCTGCTACGCTTTAGGGTCTGAACGTTAATCATCATAAGGAACAGACCATGAAAATCGATCTGACGGGGAAAGTCGCGCTGGTCACAGCCTCTACCGGCGGCATTGGGTTGGCGATTGCGCGCGGGCTGGCGGAAAGCGGTGCGGAAGTGATCATCAACGGGCGCAGCGCCGAGTCGGTTAATAACGGCATTCAACAGCTTCAACAGGCGGTTCCCGGCGTGCAGGTTCGGGCAACGATTGCCGATCTCAGCTCGCCTGAGGGCGTGGAGTCAGTGCTAAAAGTGGCATCGAATGTCGATATCCTGGTGAACAACGCCGGGGTTTACGGGCCGGAGGATTTTTACGCCACCGACGATGACACCTGGAACCGCTACTGGCAGACCAACGTGATGTCCGGCGTGCGCCTGTCGCGCGCCCTGCTGCCTGGCATGGTGCAAAAAGGCTGGGGCCGCGTGGTGTTTATCTCTTCTGAGTCAGCGTGCAATATTCCCGCCGACATGATCCACTACGGCGTGACCAAAACAGCCCAACTGTCGCTGGCGCGCGGTCTGGCCAAATTCGTGGCGGGCAGCGGCGTGACCGTCAACAGCGTCCTGCCGGGACCGACAATGTCGGACGGATTTGCGGCGATGATGAAAGACGATATGGAAAAAACCGGGAAATCGCTCGAACAGCTGGCAAAAGAGTTCGTGATGGCCAATCGCCCGACGTCGGTTATCCAGCGCGCCTCGACCGTGGAAGAGGTCGCCAATATGGTGGTGTATGTGTGTTCAGTGCAGGCCTCCGCCACCTCCGGTGCGGCATTGCGCGTGGACGGCGGCGTGGTCGACGACATTATTTAGGCATCTGTGCCTGTCACCCGGCGCGCGGTAATGAAGTGCGAATGCCAGTAATTATTCGCCAGCGTAGAGACGGTCACACCCTGGCTGGTCGAGGCGTGAATAAACTGATGGTCGCCAATATAGACGCCCACATGACGGCGGTTTGGACCGGTCTGAAAGAAAATTAAATCGCCAGCTTTCAGGCGATATTCTGCCACCTGAACGCCACGGTTGATCTGTTCACCCGTGGTGCGTGGCAGCGACAAATCAGCAGCGTCACTGAACAGATGTTGCATCAGGGCAGAACAATCGACGCCGTGATGTGTAGACCCCCCCCACACATAGTGCGTCCCTTTCCATTTTTGGTATTCATCGAGAATGCGGGCGCGAAGCGGGCCGCTTTCCTGATGCTCCAGTGATGCTCTCGCAGGGGTTAGCGAAAGCTCCTGAGAAGGAGATAACATCGATGCTGGCAGTTGAAAACTAAATGCAGAAAATGAAGCAAAACTTAACAAAAGGGTTGAAATAAGCAGTCTAAGCATAAATAACAATTCTAAGCAGTGAGTGAGCTCTTCCTTACCTGTGAGGGGGCAATGTTCCCTCGAATTGGCTTTCAAGGTGGCGATAATATAGACAGCTCAGTTTTTAGCCAATCACTTGTCGGTCCAAAAAAGGACATTGGAGCCCATCGCCAGTTTGCGAAAAAAAAGCACGCGATTGAGGGACTGTGAAGGTAAAGCAGGTAAACTAATGAGCAGAATGTGTATTTCAGCTAAGACATCTTTATGACCAATATGATCGCCGATGAGGCAGTGGCAAAATCCCGTGTGCTTTCCGTTTTTGATTTTGACGGAACCTTGACGCATCACGACAGCTTTATCCCCTTTCTGCGCTTTGCCTTTGGCAAACGCTATTTCGCCGGACGCCTGGTGCGTATGGCGCTGCCGACGATCCATTGTGTGCGCCGTAAACTCACCCGTGATGAACTGAAAGAAGTTCTGGTGAGAACATTCCTGACCGGCGTTGACGAGCACTGGCTGCGCCAGCAGGCCGAGCTGTTTTGCAAAAAATACTGGGGGAAGTTGATGCGCCCGGCAGGCGTGATGGCGGTAGCGGCGGAAGTGAATTCTGGTGCGGAAGTGACGATCTGTTCAGCGTCGCCTGCGCTGGTGTTGCAGCCGTGGGCCGACAAGCTCGGTATTAAGCTGATTGGCACGCAGCTGGAAGTGGTGGATGGCAAATTGACCGGTAATATCACCGGGCATAACTGCCGCTGTGCGCAGAAGGTGGCGAGACTGGAGCGGGTGTATGGCGATCTGAACGATTACCATCTGCGCGCCTGGGGCGATACACGCGGCGACCATGAGCTGCTGGCGGCGGCGCAAGATCCACACTGGCGGCATTTCCACCCGCCAAGAGCGCGACGTAATTCACCGATTAAGTAGTCGGTATCGCCGGGTGGCGGCTTCGCCTTCCCCGGCCTACAGATTCTGTGCGGTTTTTTTGCCGGATAGCGGCTCCGCCTTACCCGGTCTACAAAACTTGTAGGTCCGTGCAAGCGAAGCGTCGCCGGGCATATCAGGCCGCACGTTTCCCAGGGAACACCACGCTCGCAATAATTCCTAACGCCAGCACGCCCAGTACCACAAACAGGCTCATGTTCGCGGAGATGTTGTACCCGTGGTGCCAGAAGTGGTCAGTCGCATTCAGCCCCAGTTTGAACGCGACGAAGAACAGTAGCAGCACCACGGATTTCTCCAGATGGACCAGGTACTGTTTCAGCGCTTCGAGCACAAAATAGAGCGTACGCAGGCCAAGGATCGCGAACATCATCGCGCTGTAAATGATCAGCGGTTCGCGGCTAACGGCGATAATCGCGGGTACGGAATCAAAAGCAAACATCACGTCAGACAGCTCAACTACCGCCACGCACAGCAGCAGCGGCGTCGCGTAGCGCTTCGCTTTTTTGACGCGCCCTACCATCACATCCTGGTTTTCCGGTTTTTCCAGCTCCGCATCCACCTCTTTCTGCGTCAGCAAAAAGGCGTTGCTGCTGATCTTCGGCCACACCGGGTAAAAGCGTTTTACCAGGCGATACGCCAGATGGTGGGAATAATCTTCCACCTCGTCGCTCTCTTCGTTACGACGGAGCATCATCAGCGCAGTCCAGCCTACCACCAGCGCAAAAATCACTTCCACGTAAGGCCCCAGGCTCAACAGGCTGGTCCCGATCGCCACGAAAATCCCACGGAACACAATCGCCCCCAGCACGCCCCAGTAGAGCACGCGATGACGATACTTATCCGGCACGCCGAACCAGGCGAAAATCGCCATCATCACGAACAGGTTATCGACTGAGAGCACCTCTTCCAGCGCATAGCCGGTGAGGAACAGGCTCGCCATTTCGGCACCGTGATGGACATACAGGAACCCGGCAAACGCCATCGCTAACATGACCCAGAACAGGGACCACATCACGGCGCTTTTCAGCGAGATAGGTTTGTCGTGACGGTGCATGAAGAGATCGATAAACATCGCCCCGACCGCCATCACCACAAAGACAACAACGGTTTCCGTCGGGAAACCGAGATGAGCAGATTCCATTACACAACCCTTTTTGAGTACAAAATACACACCATGCAAAATGCAAAAACGAACAAAATAAAAAGTGGGCTATATGCCGCCCCAATCAAGTTTATCACTGACCTTTGGCTTCATCCTCAGCCTTGATTCTGTGCGGCTGCTCCAGCACCATTGTTTGCGTCTGGCTCAGGCTAATGCCCGCCGCACGCAGCATTTTAAGGATTTCATACAGCAGGTCGCTGCGCGTTCCGCTGACCATCCGCGGGCTGTTCACGTACCCGGTCACGCTCAGCACAATGCCGTTTGGCCCCAGCTCTTTAAAACTGACCGATGGTGCAGGCGTTTCCAGAATGGAGTCATGCAAGGAATACGCTTCCAGAAGCAGATTGCGCACCTGTTCCGGGTCGATATCCAGCGGGAAAGTCAGCGCGATGGTGGCAACGCCCTGCGCATTACCCATCGTCGCGTTACGCACGTTCTGGGAAATGAGCTGCGAGTTCGGGACAATGACCGTGGATTTATCACTGAGCTGAATTTCCGTCGCACGCACGTTGATGCGACGGATATCACCTTCCACACCACTGATGCTCACCAAATCCCCCACTTTCACCGGGCGTTCCGTCAGCAGAATCAGACCGGAGATAAAGTTCTTTACGATCTCCTGCAAACCAAAACCGATACCGACCGACAAGGCGCTGACGATCCACGCCAGCCGATTCCACTCAATGCCGAGCATCGACAGGGTGAGCATAATCAGCAGGACGTAACCGACGTTGGTGAACAGCGTCACCAGCGACGCGCGCAGCCCTCTGTCCATCGTGGTTTTCGGCAGGAATTCGTGATCCAGCCAGCGGCGCGAGGAGCGCAAGATGTACCATCCGACCACCAGGCACAGCACGGCATTGACCGCGTGCGCCGGGATGATGTTCATGCTCTCAAGACCTTTCCCGCCCCAGATGTCGGCGATTTTACTGACCAGTTCTAGCGGCGTGGTGGTGCCGAAGGTGCCGTTGAGCAACGCAACGAGGGCCATCAACAGCAGCGTGGTTTTACCCAGCGCAGAGAACAGCGTCGATGCCAGAGACAGATGGCGCTCGTTGACGCTCAGCGTGCTTTGTAAAATCTTCCCGCTTTGAGTGGTCGGCGAGAACACGGCTTCGCACAGATCCACCACGAAGTGGATCAGCAGGTACAGGCAGCTGACCACCAGGCCAATCCACAGCAGTTCAAAGGTGACAAACCGCGCCAGCGGAATATAGCCAATCAACAGCGCAAGCAGAATCACGAACGCCGTCAGGCTGATCACCAAATGGATCAGCCCCGCCATCGTCGAACGCGCCTCGGTTTGCTCGCCTTCAGCGCGCATTTTACGCCGCATTCGGTTAACGCGTATTGGGGCGATCAGGCAGTTCAGCGCCACCAGCAGCGCCGACAAACCGTTACCAAACAGCGTCGCATCAATGCTCGACCCGACCAGGCCGTTGAGCTGCTCAATAATGCCGAAAATGAAAATAAACGCCGCAAGCAGAATCGGGAACGAGGCGAGCGTTTTCGCCAGCGGATCGGCAATGCCCGGCAAGCGCCACGACGGATGGCTGTTCGACAGCAACGCGATCCCCAGACCGGCAATCACCGCCGAGAACCAGGTAAGTTCAATCAACTGATCGGCAAAATCCATCACCAGGCGGGAGGTGTCCGGCAAACGCGTAAAGATATAGCACAGCAGTTGCATGCTGATGCCGAACGTTACCGTGGTGCTGAGCGTGGTGAAACAGGCGAGGAAGCTGCGACGAAAACGCCCCTGCGGTAACCAGCGCGGCAGGATCCAGTTCATCGGTTTATCCAGCGCTTTACGTCCGAACAGACCAATAATGAGCGCCAGTAAGAGATAAAAACCGGAGCCTAAGTACCACTCTTCGTCCCACGCCTGATGCCAGGCGTCGCTGACCTGCGAGCCAAATTCATTAAACCGCTGCGTGTCTTTCTCGTTGGGCGAGATCAGCGGCGACCAGAATTTCTCCCCCAGAATGCTGCCCGTATTCAGGGCGATCTGCGTTTTCAGCGCATCGCGTCGCAGGCCGTAGATTTGGCTGGAGAGATTCTGGGCGTTAACGGCGATAGCTTTGACTTGCTCAATCTGGGTGGTCAGCAGCGTTTTGCTGTTATTAAGTTGCTTACGCTGGCCGACTACCTGCGCCGTTTCCGTGACCGTACCCGGAGCGGGAGCCGGGCCGAGGACATCAAGCTGCGCCTGAATCTGCGTCAGCTGGGGTGCGAGCTGCACGGCCAGTTTATTTGCGTCTTCGGCGAGTTTGAGCGCATCGTCATTCAGAGCGGTGAATTTCTTTTCCGTCTTCACCGCAGAAACCTGCTGCTTGAGCGTATCCAGCCGTTTTTGCAGAGCCGGAAGCGCGGTGCTGACGTTCGCCTTTACCGGCTGTTCGGTCTCGGTGGTCGCAGGAGCGTCTTCCGCCTGTGAAAGAAAAGGCGTCATCATCAGACATAACAACAATGCCAGCAGCGCTGGCATTTTTAACATTTTTTGCATAGTCAGGTTATATCCGCGAATTCAAAAAAATGGATGATTAATCGCTTTGCGCCAGTGCCTGCGCACAGGCCCACGCGCTGGCCCAGGCCCACTGGAAGTTGTATCCGCCCAGCCAGCCCGTCACGTCCATCACTTCACCGATAAAGTACAGGCCAGGAACCTTGCGGGCTTCCATTGTTCGGGAAGAGAGTTCGTCGGTGTCCACGCCGCCCAGCGTCACTTCTGCCGTACGATAGCCTTCGGTGCCGTTTGGCTGGACACGCCAGTGAGTCAGCGTGTCGACCAGCGCCTGCTGATCGCGTACGTTGAGTTGCTTAAGCGTAACATCTGGAATTTGCCCCAGCAGTTGCAGACATTCAATCAGACGTTTCGGCAACTGCATCGCCAGTGTGTTTTTCAGGCTTTGATTTGGATGCGCAGCGCGTTGTTCATCAAGGAACGCTGCCAAATCGCAGTCCGGGACTAAATTGACGGTAACGAACTCGCCAGGCTGCCAGTAGCTGGAGATTTGCAGCACTGCCGGGCCAGACAGCCCACGATGGGTGAAAAGCAGGTTTTCGCGAAAAACCGTGCCGTCTTCAGCGGTGATCGTCGAGGCCACCGATACGCCGGACAATGTCTGAAGCTGCTCCAGCAGCGGTTTGTGCAGGGTAAACGGCACCAGACCTGCGCGCGTTGGCAGCACTTTCAGGCCAAACTGCTCGGCGATTTTATAGCCAAACGGCGTTGCGCCCAGTCCTGGCATCGACAGCCCGCCGCTGGCGATCACCAGTTTGTCGGCGCTAACCGTGTCGCCGTTCAGTTCCAGCGTATAACCGCTGTCATCGCGCGAGACGCTCAACACTTCGGTGCGCAAGCGTGTGATGACGCTACCCTTCTCGCATTCGGCCACCAGCATATCGACAATCTGCTGCGCGGAGTCATCACAAAACAGCTGGCCCAGCGTTTTTTCGTGCCAGGCAATTCCGTGTTTACCGACCAGATCGATAAAATCCCACTGGGTATATCGCGCCAGGGCAGATTTGCAAAAATGACGGTTTTGGCTCAAATACGCGGCGGGTTCGACATATAAATTCGTAAAGTTGCAGCGACCCCCGCCAGACATCAGGATCTTGCGGCCGGGTTTCTTACCATTATCCAGCAACAGAACACGACGACCCGCCTGCCCGGCCATCGCCGCACAGAACATTCCCGCCGCACCGGCGCCAATAATGACGGCATCAAACCTTTCCACATCAAAATCCTCTTGTTTAACCGGCGCGAATTGTAAAGTTTCCTATGTGGTCGCACCAGCGCAAAAAAGCGATATGTCAGTCATTTATTTGAAATATAAAATATATTTCTTTACCAGACGTAAACAAACCAGAAGGTATATCAAAAAAAAGCTATATTTCACTTTGCCCGTTGCGCATTTGTCCTGGATAATGCGCCGCGTTCATGTCCTCCTAAATGGCGTAACGTCCTATGCTACATTTGTTTGCTGGTCTGGATTTACATACCGGGCTTTTACTATTGCTTGCTCTGGCATTTGTACTGTTTTACGAAGCTATCAATGGCTTCCACGACACTGCGAACGCAGTCGCAACGGTTATCTACACTCGCGCAATGCGATCGCAAGTTGCGGTTGTTATGGCGGCTGTCTTTAACTTCTTTGGTGTTCTTCTCGGTGGTCTAAGCGTAGCCTACGCCATCGTTCACATGCTGCCTACGGATCTGCTTCTGAATATGAGTTCAGCGCATGGTCTTGCGATGGTATTTTCTATGCTGCTTGCCGCCATTATCTGGAACCTCGGTACCTGGTATTTCGGCCTGCCTGCATCCAGTTCTCACACGCTGATCGGCGCGATTATCGGTATCGGGTTAACTAACGCCCTGATGACCGGCACGTCTGTCGTTGACGCACTGAACATCCCTAAAGTGATGGGGATCTTCGGTTCACTGATTATTTCCCCTATTGTGGGCCTGGTCGTTGCAGGTGGATTGATTTTCATCCTGCGTCGTTACTGGAGCGGTACCAAAAAACGCGCCCGTATTCACCTGACTCCCGCAGAACGTGAAAAGAAAGATGGCAAGAAAAAGCCGCCATTCTGGACGCGTATCGCTCTGATTCTTTCCGCTATTGGTGTCGCCTTCTCTCACGGCGCAAACGACGGTCAGAAAGGCATTGGCCTGGTCATGCTGGTCCTGATTGGTGTCGCTCCGGCAGGGTTCGTGGTCAACATGAACGCCACCGGATACGAAATCACCCGTACCCGTGATGCCGTTAACAACGTCGAAGTTTACTTCCAGCAGCACCCTGAGCTGTTGAAACGAGTGACCGGTGTTGATCAACTGATTCCTTCTCCACAGCCAGGCGCCACTACCGCACCAGGCGAGTTCCACTGCCATCCGGCAAACGCGATCAGCGCGCTGGAACGTGCTAAAGGAATGCTGAGTGATATCGAAAGCTACGACAAACTGACCGTTGATCAACGTGGCCAGCTGCGTCGTATCATGCTGTGCATCTCTGATGTGACCGATAAAGTCGCGAAACAGCCAGATGTGAACAACGATGACCAGCGTCTGCTGAAGAAACTGAAAGGCGATATGCTCAATACCATTGAGTACGCGCCAATCTGGATAATCATGGCGGTCGCGCTGGCACTGGGTATCGGGACAATGATTGGCTGGCGTCGTGTGGCGACCACCATCGGCGAGAAGATTGGTAAGAAAGGCATGACGTATGCGCAGGGTATGTCCGCGCAGATGACCGCTGCCGTTTCTATCGGTCTGGCGAGCTACACCGGTATGCCGGTTTCAACCACTCACGTTCTGTCTTCTTCGGTTGCCGGTACGATGATTGTTGATGGCGGCGGTTTGCAGCGTAAAACCGTGACCAACATTCTGATGGCCTGGGTGTTTACCCTCCCGGCATCGATTCTGCTTTCGGGTGGCCTGTACTGGCTGTCGCTGAAACTGATTTGATGTAAGGCTGGAAATGAAAAAGCGGGTCAGGAAACTGACCCGCTTTTTTTGGCGATGACGTTGCGGATGTCCCTCAACTCACTGATGGCATTAGATTAATCTGAGCTTTTTTTGTACAGAACTTGACACCATTCGCGGTCTATTCTCCTGGGCGAAGCCGGAAACAACTTACGGATGAGACAAGGAGATAAAATGGCTGCAGTACCAACCCCAGGCTCAGGTTCAATCGTTATCGCCAACAATATGCGGGATGCTCGTCAACATGGGATGTCGCGGGATATGGCAACGGCCTCAACCTATTATTGGTTCTATCAAAAGGTCAGGAATGGTGGCCCGTGGGACTACAAAAAATTTGCTCCCTACTTTGCAGCATTTGGGAATTTCAATTTTGGCGCGGCAGGCATAGCAGCGGGTATCCCTGCAAATATCCTACTCATGGGCGCGGGATGGGCTCAGGGACGAGCGGGTACCTCGAAACCCGGATGGGGAAAATGGTATGAAAAACCACCCTATGGCGATGACCCGACGGACCAACGCAATATCAGAGACGGAATAGATTATGCCATTCAAAACGGCTATTAAGTGGATACATCGACTGGTCACCGTTTCGCTGATTGTTTTGGTGGCAGGTTTTTTATGGCTCAACCATCAGCCAGATAATCGGGATAATGACGAGCTACAAAGAGCTTTTAAGTTATCTGATAGTATGTGGCTGTACATGACCGTTAACAGCAACGGTGGCGCAACGGTGCCAGTGCTGTACCGTTATTACCTGTCCAGGGAGATCCCCGGGAAAGATACGGACGTTATCCGCCAGCTAAACACGCTAACACCCTTCCTTGAAGGTGATGGCAGTATTACGGCTACCCGCATTGAGGATAACGGTGGGATAAGCATCACTTACAGCGGGAAGGTTTTCTCACTGAACGCCAATGTTTCTAACATCCGGTTTACGCTCAAACCCTGATGGCAAGACGGCGGGCATCACCCCGCCTCCCGCTCATTCAATGCCAAATCACCAGCGCCACCATACTCACCACAACCAGCCCGCACAGGGCGCTGGTCAAAATGAACTGACGACGCAGACGCTCACAACGACGGATAAACTCGTCATCATGATGATCGCGATAGCGCTGGGCGTAGATGTACCACACCAGACGCATCTGTTTGCTGGGCTGTCCATGCGACGTGAAGAAGCCTCCACCATCCACATACTGATAAAGCAACGGATCGCAACCACGAAGTACCACTAATAGCGCGCGTAATGATGAGAAATAGCGCGCCATATTCACTATGCAAACCACACATAAAGCCCAAAACAATGCGACGGTGCTAATCATACTTCCTCCCCGGCGTCCGCCCACGAAGCAAGACTTCTGGACAACCGCACCCCAATGCCCTGACAGACAGATCAGTGAAAGAATGACGAAAGTCGATCGGGTTCACGTTTTAATATCCGAACGGCTCATTAAATAGTGTAGGAGATCCGTTAATTTTTTTGCCACAAGGTTAATCGTTATCAACACCAAAGCTTGAAAAATTTGTTGAACTGGGCCGTAATGAAGGCAGAAAGGCGACGGCTTACCTGATAGTCATCGATAACTTAAGGAAGGAGTAACACTATGGCTTACAAACACATTCTCATCGCGGTAGACCTCTCCCCAGAGAGCAAAGTGCTGGTTGATAAAGCGGTATCCATGGCACGCCCATACAACGCGAAAGTTTCTTTGATTCACGTTGATGTGAATTACTCCGATCTCTACACCGGTCTTATCGACGTCAATCTTGGCGATATGCAAAAACGCATCTCCGAAGAGACTCATCACGCGCTGTCTGAGCTCTCCACCAATGCAGGCTACCCAATTACCGAAACCTTAAGTGGTAGCGGCGATCTGGGTCAGGTGCTGGTCGATGCGATTAAGAAATACGATATGGATCTGGTCGTTTGCGGTCATCACCAGGATTTCTGGAGCAAACTGATGTCCTCCGCACGCCAGCTGATCAACACCGTTCACGTTGATATGCTGATTGTTCCGCTGCGTGATGAAGAAGACGAGTAAGGTTTTCCCCTCACCCTAACCCTCTCCCTGTACGGTCCGGGGACATGGTAGACAGGTGTTCGGGGACATGGTGAACACTATTTAACATCCTTTACCCATGGTGATCGACTTTTTCTTCAGGTCGA
>RCUN01000181.1_pt1 | contig 57886 bp, 56 predicted proteins | sample 2166181 | NCBI WGS metagenome assembly RCUN01 (sample SAMN09932603, study PRJNA488358) | compost metagenome | feature: garden; material: soil; isolation source: compost soil in crotononitrile-enriched culture | place: Germany: Experimental Botanical Garden Goettingen | collected 2016-01-27 | reverse complement strand
ACGAGAACCAGAACTCCAGTTCACCGAACACCTTCACGCTCATCAGGTTGATGGCACCGATAATCAGCACCACGCTCAACACCCAGATCCAATGCGGCACTTCCGGGAACCAGACGCCCATGTAGATGCCGAAGGCCGTCACGTCGGCAATGGCAACGATCAGGATCTCAAAGCAATAGGTCCAACCGGTAATGTAACCCGCCATCGGGCCGAGATAATCCTGGGCATAGCGCGAGAACGAGCTGGCCTGCGGGTTATTCACCGACATTTCGCCCAGTGCGCGCATGATGATAAAGGCAATAATACCGCCGATCAGGTAAGCCAGCAGGACGCTGGGGCCAGCCATTCTGATGGCCTCTGCGGAGCCGTAAAACAGACCGGTACCAATGGCCGAACCCAGGGCCATAAAACGAATGTGGCGCGTACTGAGGCCACGTTTGAGCTTATTGGCTGGAGCTGCGGTGGGTGACTGTTGTTGCATGAAAATGACCCGTCTTAATTTAAACGTAAAAAAGCCACGGACAAGTCCGTGGCCTAAAATTCAGACCGTAGGTTTAAGGGTGAGCAGTCACTTGGCTGCGTGCAAAAACCCGATCATAAATCGCGACCAGTACCAGCATCAGCAGCGAAGGTGGCAACCATGCCAGCCCCTGCGCCGCCAGCGGCAGGTGATTGGTCCATTCTGGCATCAAATGCTGGAAGTTGGACGCTTTCACCGCATCAAGGATACCAAACAACAGGCTGACTAACATCACCGGCGCAACAATACGTGATGCACTATTCCACCAACGCAGGGTGAAACTCAGCAGCACCAGCACGATGCAAGGCGGATAGATCGCGGTCAGCACCGGTATCGAAATCTGGATCAGGTGGCTCAGGCCAAGGTTGGACACCACCATTGAGAACAGGCCGAGAATGAATACCAGCGTTTTGTAAGAGAAAGGCAGGTACTGCTCGAAGAACTCCGCACAGGCACAGGTCAGGCCCACCGCGGTCACCATACAGGCGATGAAGATCAGCGCCGCCAGGAAGAAGCTACCCAGACCGCCGAAGGTATTTTGCACGTAGGCATGCAGCACTACCGCGCCATTAGTAGCATCCGGCGTCAGCACACCGCTGCCGGAGCCCAGCTTGAACAGGCTCAGGTAGACCAGCGTCAGGCCCACACCGGCGATCAGACCCGCCAGGATGGTATAGCGGGTCAGCAGACCAGCGTCCTTCACCCCACGAGAACGTGCGGCGTTAACGATCACGATACCGAACACCATGGCACCCAGCGTATCCATCGTCAGATAGCCGTTAACAAAACCGGAAGAGAACGGCACGGTTTGGTAGGCATCCACCGCCGGGATCGGTGTCCCAGCAGGCCACAACACTGCGGCAATACCCAGCACGGCCAACGCCACAATCTTCAGCGGAGCCAGAATATGGCCCACGGTGTCAAGCAAGCGGCCCGGATAGAGCGAGATACCAATCACCAATGCAAAATAGACCAGGCTGTAGATAAACAGCGGCATGGCCCCGTCACCGGTCAACGGGGCAATACCCACTTCAAAGGAAACGGTCGCGGTGCGCGGGGTGGCAAACAGCGGGCCAACGGCCAGATAGCACACCGTTGCCAGCAGCAGACCGGCGCTACGGCCAATCGGTGAGCTTAATGCATCAACGCCGCCACCAACGCGAGCCAAGGCAATCACGGTGAGAACCGGTAGACCGACGGCGGTGATCAGGAAACCAATTGCCGCAGTCCAGACGTGTTCGCCAGACTGCAAACCCACCATCGGCGGGAAGATGATGTTCCCGGCTCCGACGAATAAGGCAAAGGTCATAAAACCCAAAGCCAGAATATCTTTTGACGCTAAACGATGACTCATAATCTGTTGTGCTGCCTGTTGAAATAAAAAATTGCCGATAAGCATGGTGGCAAAATTGCCCCCACTTCGGTTCGGTTGCCGGCCTGCTCTCTCATCGTGATACTCATAGGCAACAGACAGCACGCAATAGCAGCGTCTGACCTTGATAAAGGCGAATACTCATGATGACGAGCAGATTTTTAGACGTTTTTTCCCTGCTGAATTCCTGGTCGCAAGCACCGAAGAAAGCTGGGGAAAATGGAGGTTTAGTCCGGCAATAGGGGGATAGTTAAACGTTTATAGTGCCAAAAGGCAATACGCAGGACGGAAAGCAGAGTGATCGTCCAGATAATATCTCTCATCCAGTCGAACATAGGGGTTATCAATAAATATGCACTACATGATTTGTATTATTTTTGAGCACATCACTCACGAAATGTGAAACAAATGGTTACACTGTGCGTGAAAACACCAATAACCAGACGTTAAACGCGTGTCATGTGCTCATTTTACTGGCGCTTACCAGACCGACGCTGCGATATTGACCACGCTACGCAGCTTATCCCACTGCTGCTGCTCACTCAGGCTGTTGCCCTCTTCGGTAGAGGCAAAGCCACACTGCGTGCTCAGGCAGAGCTGTTTAATATCGACGAACTGCGTTGCTTCCTTGATGCGTTGTTGCACCACCGCCGGATCTTCCAGCTCACCGGTCTTGGTGGTGATCAACCCTAGCACCACCTGCTGCTTGCCCGGCCTGATAAAACGCAGTGGCTCAAAACCGCCAGATCGTTCGTTATCATATTCCAGGAAGAAGGCATCAACATTGACCTGGCCAAACAGGATTTCCGCCACTGGCTCATAACCCCCTTCCGAGATCCAGGTGGAACGGAAATTACCACGGCAAACGTGCAGACCAATGGTCAAATCATCCGGTTTCCCGGCGATGGCTTTATTCAGCACCTCTGCGTAGGTACGGGCCAATTGCTCGGGATCTTCACCCCGCTCACGGATCTGGCGCTTCTGATCGTCGGAGCACAGATAGGCCCAGACGGTATCGTCAAGCTGCAGGTAGCGGCAGCCAGCGTCGTAAAAGGCTTTGATCGCATCGCGGTAGGTTTGTGCCAGATCGTCAAAGTAGCTATCCAGCTCCGGGTACACCTGCGGGTCGATCGCCTTACGGCCACCGCGGAAATGCAGCACGCTCGGGCTCGGGATGGTCATCTTCGGCACAGCATCACCGGCTACGCTTTTCAGGAAACGAAAATCCTCCAGCATCGGATGGTTGCTAAAGCCCAGTTTGCCGGTCACCTTGATGCTGCGGGCCTTGGTTTGCACTCCGTTAAACTGAATGCCCTGCTCCACGTCGTAGCCTTCTACACCATCGAGCCCCTCAAGGAAGTCGAAGTGCCACCAGGCACGACGGAACTCACCATCGGTCACGACCTGTAAGCCGATCTCCTGCTGTTTGACGACAATATGGCTGATTTGCTCGTTTTCTACTGCGCGCAGCTGAGCCGCGTCGATCTCACCATTCTGGAACTGCTGACGGGCCGTTTTCAGCGCCGCAGGGCGCAACAGGCTACCGACAACGTCGGCGTGAAAGGCATGGCTGGCTTTGGACATATTCTGCTCCGATGATGCACTGAGGGCTAGCCGCCATCAGTTCCAATCATTGACAAGTTGAATTATTACGCTGGGTTACAAATGGACATCCAGACGTCTACACTGCTTTAGTGCATCCTTTCATGTCACCGGTCACCCGGCAATGGAGAAATTTTCATGGGTGTTGAATGAAATTCAAGTTGGCCAGACTAATCCAGCCCCAAGAGCGTGCGGGTTTTGCGCAGCGTATCCGGCGGTAGCGGCAAATAACCGTCGTGATTAACCAGATCCTGCCCCTGCGTAGACAATACACGGTCGAGGAATGCCGCTGTCAGGGGTTCCAGCGGCTGATTGGGAGCTTTGTTGATGTAGATATACAGATAGCGCGCCAACGGATAGCTACCGTTACGCACGTTGGTTTCGCTAGGTTCAATATAACGGTCACCCGTTTCTGCCAGGGGCAACAGCCGCACCCCGCTGGCGCGAAAGCCGATGCTGGCATAGCCAATGCCGTTTAACGATCCGGCCACCGCCTGCACCACCGAGGCCGACCCCGGCAGTTCATTCACCCGCGCCATAAAATCGCCACCGCATAACGCACGCAGTTTGAAATACCCATAGGTACCCGAGGCGGAGTTGCGGCCAAAGCGTTGCAAGGCACGCTGCTGCCAGCCGCCCTGCAGCCCCAGCTCTCCCCAGCGGTTAATCGGCGTGTTTTCCCCGCAGCGACGAGTCGCGGAAAAGATTTGATCCAGCTGTTGCAGATTCAAGCCACGTAGCGGATTGTCCTGATGCACCAGCACCACCAGCGCATCAACCGCGACCGGTACCGCCAGCGGCGCATAGCCATAGCGGTGCTCAAACGCCGACACCTCCGCCGCCTTCATTGGCCGGCTCATTGGCCCAAGCTGCGCCGCACCAGCCGCCAATGCGGTGGGTGCCGTTGAGGAACCGGCAGCCTGCAGTTGCAGGTTCACGTTGGGATAGTGTCGGCTGAAATCCTGCCCCCACAGCGCCATCAGGTTGGCCAGGGTGTCGGAACCTACGCTGGACAGGTTACCGGAAAGCATGCCGTCCGGAGCAGCCACGGCCCCGCGGCCAACCGACAACAGTAGGCAAAGCAGCAAAGCTTGGATAAATCGATTCATGGCGGGCGACCTGTTAATTTTTCACCGCATTCTCTGCTAAAGCCGCGGGAACAATCAACCGGTTAGGCAAGGTAAAGATAAAACGGGTGCCGATGCCTGGCTCGCTGAGGATCTCCAATCGTGAATCATGATGGCTGAGCGCATGCTTAACGATGGCCAAGCCGAGCCCGCTGCCGCCTGTCTGGCGCGAACGTGCTTTATCCACGCGATAGAAACGCTCGGTCAAGCGTGGGATATGTTCGGCACCAATGCCCGGCCCGTTATCGCTGACCTGGAACTGAGCCCCCTGCGGCGTCTGCTGCCAGCTCACTTCGATGTTGGTACCCGCCGGAGTATGGTTGACGGCGTTGTACACCAGATTGGAAACCGCGCTGCGCAGTTGATCCTCGTTACCGAACACCTGCAGATTTTCATTCACCCGGAAATTGATCTGATGATTACCGCCACTAAGCGATTGCGCCTCACGCTGCAATACCCGCAGCATTAACGGAATATCTACCTTCTCGTTCATATCCACGTTTGGCGCGGCCTCGATCCTGGAGAGCGTAAGCAACTGCTTTACCAGCCCATCCATGCGTTTGGTCTGCTCTTGCATGGTGCCCAAGGCTTTGCCACGCAGCGAACCATCCAGCTCTTCATCGCTCATCATCTCCAGGTAGCCTTGCAACACCGTTAGCGGCGTACGCAGCTCATGGCTGACGTTAGCGAAGAAGTTGCGTCTGGCCCCTTCCAGTTGGCGCATCTGGGTCACATCACGGGCCACCATCAGCAGTTGGCCTTCGGAATAGGGCATGATACGGAATTCGACGAAGTGCTCGTTATTCAGCTGTAGCGTCAGCGGCCGGGTAAATTCTTGCTGTTGCAGATAATGGCTGAATTCCGGATAGCGCAGCAGGTTGAGAATGTGTTGGCCGTTATCTTCCGGCCAGCGAAAGCCCAGCAGATGCTGTGCCAGGCCGTTACACCAGAAGATATTGCCCTCAACGGTGGTCATCACCACCGCATCCGGTAAGGATTCGGCCCCGCTGCGAAAGCGTTTGATCAACAACGCCAGCTCACGGCGGCGGCGACGGTTACGCTGCTGCATCTGATACAGGCCATAGAACAGCGGCTCCCAGCTCCAGCGGCCCGGCGGCGGCGTCATGCTGCGGTCCACCCACAGCCAGTGGGAAAGTTTGAGTTGGTTATAAAAGTTCCAGGCCAGCGCGGCCAGCACCGAAACCAACAGCAACCAGGGCAGATAACCGAAAATCAGCCCCAGCAATAAGGCGGGCAGGCAAAAAAGGGCCAGCTCCAGCGCCAGCCTCTTCCACGATAAACGTTCTAGCACGGTAACCTCTCCAGCGCTGTGCGATCAGTAGCGCGTTGAGAACCGATAACCGGTGCCGCGAACGGTTTGAACCATCTTGTCATGACCACTGGTCTCCAGCGCCTTACGCAGCCGGCGGATATGCACATCAACGGTGCGGTCTTCCACATAAACGTTAGTGCCCCAGACGTGATTAAGCAACTGCTCACGGCTATAAACGCGTTCAGGATGGGTCATAAAGAAGTGCAACAGCTTGAACTCGGTCGGCCCCATATCCAGCGCTTGTTCGTTAGCCATCACGCGGTGTGAGGAAGGGTCCAGGCTCAGCCCTTGCATTTCAATCACTTCTTCCACCGCCATCGGTGAAATACGGCGCATTACCGCCTTGATGCGCGCCACCAGTTCCTTCGGTGAGAAGGGTTTGGTGATGTAATCATCCGCCCCGACTTCCAGGCCGCGCACCCGGTCTTCTTCTTCACCGCGCGCGGTCAACATCATCACCGGAATATCGCGGGTCAGCGCTTCACGTTTCATATGTTTAATAAACTGAATGCCCGATCCCCCGGGTAACATCCAGTCGAGCAACACTAAATCAGGGAACGGCTCAGACAGGCGCGTCACGGCGCTGTCATAATCCTCAGCTTCCAACGGTTGGTAACCATTCTGTTCCAACACAAAGCACACCATCTCACGGATCGGCGCTTCGTCTTCCACCACCAGTATGCGTCTTGCCATCGTCAATCCTGCCAATGTGTTAGCGATCTCAGTTGATTGCGGTCGCCATTATGCGTCAGTTTTGTGACAGTTTTATGAAAAAAAAGCCCGATCGATCGCAGTAAGCATAGCGATTATTTCTGACGGCAAACAAAAATCATTCGGCTCTCTGCTTGATTGAGCCACGACAGGAGAGATCCCCCCCTTTATAATCATCGCCATTATGTTGTCGCCCTGGGAGTTTTATGCGCCTGATCCATACCTCCGACTGGCATTTGGGCCAGTACTTTTTCACCAAAAGCCGCGCCGCCGAGCATCAGGCCTTATTACGTTGGCTGATCGAACAGGTGGAACAGCATCAGGTGGATGCGCTTATCGTCGCAGGCGATCTGTTCGATACCGGCTCCCCACCCAGCTACGCCCGCGAACTATACAACCGGTTTGTGGTGGAACTGCAACGCACCGGCTGCCAACTGGTGGTGCTGGGCGGCAACCATGACTCCGTGGCCACGCTGAACGAATCGCGTGAGCTGCTTTCCTGCCTGAATACCACCGTGATTGCCAACGCGCAAAGCGAGCTGGAGCAGCAGATCGTGGTGCTCAACCAGCTTGATGGCCAACCTGGTGCGGTACTTTGCGCCATTCCGTTCCTGCGCCCACGGGATCTGCTCACCAGCCGCGCCGGTGAGTCTGGCAACCAAAAGCAGCAGGCTCTGCAAGAAGCCATCGCCGAGCATTACCAAACCCTGTATCAGGCAGCTTGTGCGCGCCGCGATGCGTTGGGTTTGCCACTACCGATCGTCGCCACTGGCCACTTAACCACCGTGGGCGTCACCACCTCGGATTCGGTACGGGATATCTATATCGGCACGCTGGACGCCTTTCCAGCCCAGGCGTTCCCCCCTGCCGATTACATTGCGTTGGGGCATATCCATCGCGCGCAGAACGTCGCCAAGTCCGAGCATATCCGCTACAGCGGCTCGCCAATCCCACTGAGTTTTGACGAGTTAGGCAAAGCCAAAAGCGTGTTTATGGTCGATTTTGCCGACGGTGCGCTGCAACAGATCGCGCCATTGGAGATCCCCACCTTTCAGCCCATGCAGCTGATCAAGGGAGATTTACAGCAAATCGAGGCCCAATTACAGCAGTTTGCCGATTATCAAGGCGAACTTCCGGTTTGGTTGGATATCGAAGTGGCCACCCAGGATTACCTCAGCGATATTCAACGCCGCATCCAACAGTTGGCGGAAGATTTACCGGTTGAAGTGGTGTTGCTGCGGCGCAGTAAAGAGCAACGTAGCCAGACCCTTGCCCAGCAGGATAAAGAAACCCTGAATGAATTAAGCGTGGGCGAAGTCTTCGAGCGCCGGTTGGCGTTGGAAGCCGAGATGGCCGAACCGCGCCAACAGCAGATGCGGCAGATGTTCCAGCAGGTGGTAGAAACCTTGCATCACCAAGAGGAGCCATCCGCATGAAGATCCTGAGCCTAAGGCTGAAAAACCTGAACTCGCTACAGGGCGAGTGGAAAATCGACTTCACGGCGGAACCCTTCGCCAGCAACGGCCTGTTTGCCATCACCGGCCCCACCGGGGCGGGTAAAACCACTCTGCTGGATGCCATCTGTCTGGCTCTCTATCACCAGACGCCGCGCCTGGAAGTCAGCGCCAGCCAGAACGAATTAATGACCCGCCACACCGCCGAATCGCTGGCCGAGGTGGAGTTTGAGGTCAAAGGCGTCGGCTATCGCGCCTTCTGGAGCCAACGCCGGGCGAAAAACGATCCGGACGGCAATCTGCAGGCTCCCAAGGTGGAGCTGGCACTGCGGGCAGACGGCAAAATCCTGGCGGATAAAATTTCCGATAAAAAAGAGCTAATTGCCGCGATCACCGGGCTGGATTTTGGCCGCTTCACCAAATCGATGATGCTGTCGCAGGGCCAGTTCGCCGCCTTCCTGAACGCCAAGGCCAACGAACGTGCCGAACTGCTGGAAGAACTGACCGGCACCGAGATTTATGGGCGGCTGTCGGCACAGGTATTCGAACAGCACAAACAGGCGAAAAGCGATCTGGACGCTTTGCATCACCGTGCCAGCGGGATTGAACTGCTCAATGATGAACAACGTCAGGCGCTGGAAAGCCAGCTCAACGAACTCGGTACTGAAGAGCAGCTTCTCAACCAACAATCACAACGGCAACAACATCAGCTGAGCTGGCTGCAACGCTGGCAAACCACCCAGCAACAGACTCAGGAATACCAGCAACAACTGGCTGGCGTGCAGCAGGAGTTTCAACTGGCCGAACCGCAGTTGCAACGGTTAGCCCGCAGTGAGCCTGCCGAGAAACTGCGCCCGTTGCTCAATGAGCGTAATCGTTGTCAGCGGGATCGTTTAGCATTGCAGCAACAGATCGAACAGTTGGCTCAGCAGCAAGAGCGGCAATTGGCCGAACTGACCCCGTTACAACAGCAGTTGGAGCAGGCGCAAAAGGCCAGGCAAGCCCAGGCGGAACATCAGCAACAGCAGCAGACGCTGATGGATGACAAGGTGTTGCCGCTCGATCATCAGATTGCTCAGTTGCAAAACCAACTGGCAGAAGCGCGTAAACAGCTTGCGGAGAGCCAGCGGCAGAGCGAAGAGCTGCGGCGCACTCTGGAACAACTCACCGAAAGACGCGGCCAACTGGCTACCCTGGCGGGTCAATATCAGACCAGGCAGCTTGAACTCAAGGCGGCGTTGGATAGCCAACTTCAGCAGCAAGCCACGTTAGAGGCGCAATCCCCGCTGGAGAAACTGCGTCACCGCCAGGGCGAACTGAGTGGCTTGCGCCCGGTTCGCCAGCAGTTGTCGAAACTGGCCTTGCTGTTCCAGCAGAACCAGCAACGCCTTGAACAGCAGCGGCTCGAATTCACTACGCGACAAAAACAGCTGACCGAAGTAGAAACTCAACTCGATGCGGTGCGCCAGCAGTATAAACAACAAAAAGCGCACCTGACAGACGTTGAGAAGACGCTCGAACTGGAAAAGCGCATCGTCAGTCTGGAAGCCGAACGGGCGCGGCTGCAAACCGATGCTCCCTGCCCGCTGTGCGGCTCCACGCACCATCCGGCGATCGAGCAATATCAGGCTGTCAAACCGTCAGAAACGGAACAGCGCGTCGCTCAATTACGCACCCAAACCGAAGAGCTGCACACTAAAGGGACAGAGCTGCGCGCACGCAGTGAAAGCCTGAAAGAGCAGCAGCAACGGCTGCAAACGCAGTTGAACCAGGAACTTGAGCAGCAGGAAAACCATCTACAAAGCTGGCAGACCCTCAGCGCCCCCTTGGCCTTCGACTTTACGCTGCAAGACAGCGCCCGGTTAACCGCCTGGCTGGAGGCTTGCGATAGTGAAGAGCAGGCCGCTCAGCAGCTTCTGTTGCAACACGAACGGCTCGCCAAAGCCGTACAGCTTGCGAAGGATGCCCTGAATGCCCTGCAAACTGAACAGCAGAGTTCGCAACAGGAAACGGCGCGACTGAATGAGCGCTTTGAGCTGCTGCAGAAAAACCAGCAGGAAACCCAGCGCCAATTGGCACAGTGGCAACAACAGTGCCTGACGAATGAAACTCAGCTGCTGGCACAGCGTAACGAACGCACCGCGCTGTTTGGTGAGAAAACGGTGGCTGAAGCTCGTGAGCAGTTGCGCACGGCACAAGTCGCCGCAGAGCACACCTTGCAGCAGGCTACGGAGCAATTGCACAAAGCCCAGGAGCAGCGCGATCGTCTGGCTGGTCAATGGGTCGGTTTGCAGCAACAGCAACAACAGCAAGCCGAACGGGGGCAACAGGCCGAGCAACAGTGGCAGCAGGCCTTGGCCAGCAGCACCTTCGACGATGAGGCCGCATTCAACGCCGCGCTACTGGATGACGACGAACGCCAGCGCTTACAGCAGCACAAAGAGCAGTTGCAGGAGCGTCAGGTGCGGGCCACAACGCTGTTGGCGCAGGCCGTGCAAGCTCTGGAGCAGCACCGTCTGGAGCGCCCTGCGGATCTGGATGAAACCCAGGCCAATATTGAGCAGCTCACCACCGCGCTCAGCGAACTGGCAGAGCGGCTGAAAACACTACAGCTGCGTCAGGGCGAGGTGCGTAACCAACTGAGCAGCGATGCCGAACGCCGCCTCAATCAACAGTCCCTGTTCGAACAGATCGCTCAAAGCCAACAGCAGTACGACGACTGGAGCCTGCTCAACCAGCTTATCGGCTCCAAAGAGGGCGACAAGTTCCGCAAGTTCGCTCAGGGCCTGACCCTGGATCATCTGGTGTACCTGGCCAATAACCAGCTTGGCCGCCTGCACGGGCGCTATCTGTTGCAGCGCAAAACCAGTGATGCGCTGGAGCTACAGGTGGTGGATACCTGGCAGGCCGATGCCCTGCGCGATACCCGCACCCTCTCCGGCGGCGAAAGCTTCCTGGTGAGTCTGGCGCTAGCGCTGGCTTTGTCCGATCTGGTCAGCCACAAGACCAGCATCGATTCGCTGTTCCTGGACGAGGGCTTCGGCACGCTGGACGCCGAGACGCTGGACACCGCGCTAGACGCTTTGGACAGCCTTAACGCCACCGGCAAAACCATCGGCGTGATCAGCCATGTGGAGGCAATGAAGGAGCGCATCCCGGTGCAGATTAAGGTGAAAAAGGTCAATGGGCTGGGGGTCAGCCGACTGGACGCTCAGTTTCGCATCGAATGACCGCGACTGAGGTTTACGTCAAGAGGTAACTACGGCCAGAAGTGTGATCGCGGCTACAGTACGAGCTGAAAAGCATTGAGCCAAAGCCGACAACGGTTATCATGATAATTATTACAGGATTGTCACTGTGCATACAGGCAAAACCTGACCTTCGGGATCGCTCCCGGACGTCGGGTTTTTTCGTTTTCAGCGGGCCGGGAATAGCCATGAAAATCGCTAAAATACTCAATAATAACGTAGTGATTACGCTGAATGACCATCAGGAAGAAACGGTGGTTATGGGGCGTGGCATTGGCTTTCAAAAGAAAGCCGGGGAAAGTGTGGATGAAAGCCTGATTGAAAAGGTGTTCACCCTCAACAGTGGCGAAATGAGCGAACGCTACAAAGAACTGCTGGCGGAGATCCCGCTGGCGTGTGTGACCACCGCAGACAAGATCATCACCCTCGCCCGCGAGCGGCTGCCGGGGAAACTGCATAACATTGTCTACATCACGCTGACCGACCATATCCATTTTGCGCTGCAACGCCACGCGCAAGGGTTGGATATCAAGAACGCGCTGCTGTGGGAGATCAAGAAACTCTATCCAAACGAGTTTGCCATCGGGCTTGAGGCGCTGACCATCATCGCCCAGCGTCTGGAAACTACGTTGCCGGAAGACGAGGCTGGCTTTATCGCCTTGCACCTGGTCAACGCGCAGCTCAATGACGAAATGCACAACACCCTGCATATCACCCGTGTGATGCAGGAGATCCTCAATATCGTCAAATACCATTTCCGTTTTGACTACAACGAGGAATCGCTCAGCTACCATCGCTTTGTCACCCACCTGAAATTCTTTGCCCAGCGCCTGTTAGGCAAGAATTACGTCAACAGCGAGGACGATTCGCTGTATCAGGTGGTGAAGGAGAAATACCGTGAGTCATTCGCCTGTGCCGGCAAGATCAACCAGCACATCGAGAAGAGCTACCAGCACCAGTTGACCAGCGAAGAGATGCTGTTTCTGACCATCCATATCGAGCGGGTACGCAGCGAAAGCGAAAAGGATTACACACCTAAGGAGTGAGACAAGGGCTCACAACGGGCGCAGCATGCTGCGCCCCTACGAAGGTTGGTTACACCTGAGGCCATAGCCAGGCGGCGCCGCGCACACCGCTGGAATCACCGTGTATTGCTTTGCGGATAGGAGTTTCGCACTCGCCGCCAAATACCCAAGGTTTCACCAGTGACGGCACCGTTTGATACAGCCGCTCCACGTTGCTCATGCCGCCGCCCAGGACGATCACATCGGGATCAAACAGATTGATCACGTGAGCCAGAGACTTCGCCAGCCGCATTTCGTAACGCTTAACAGCTAACTCTGCCACCGCATCCTGTTGTGCAGCCAGCGCCATAATTTCGTGACCTTTTAGCGGCTGACCACTCAGCCGCGCATAGTCGGTAGCGAAACCGGTCCCGGAGATAAAGGTTTCAATACAGCCAGGCTTACCACAGTAACAGGGCACCTCGGCGCGAAAACGCAGTTCGTCTTCATCCAGCCACGGCAACGGATTGTGGCCCCACTCGCCGGAAATGCCGTTGCCCCCGGCATGCACCTGGCCGTTTATCGCAACTCCAGCCCCACAACCGGTGCCAATGATCACCGCAAACACGGTTTTTTTCCCGGCAGCGGCTCCATCGGTGGCTTCCGATACCGCCAGGCAGTTGGCATCGTTGGCTAGCCGCACTTCGCGTTGCAGCATGGCAGAAAGATCTTTATCCATCGGCTGACCATTCAGCCAGGTGGAGTTGGCATTTTTTACCAGGCCGGTAAAGGGCGACAGCGTCCCGGGGATCCCCACGCCCACCGAGCCTTGCTGGCCGGTTTTTTCCTCCGCCAGCGTCACCAGCCCGCAGATAGCTTCTAGCGTCAGCTGATAATCATGACGAGGGGTGGCAATGCGATGACGGAACAGCTCTGCCCCATCGTTAGCCAATGCAATCACTTCAATTTTAGTGCCACCCAGATCGATACCAATACGCACAATTTCTCTCCCCAACTCAGCACGCCAACAAACTTGCCGCCCAGTGTAGCGCATAGCCCGGCTCACGCCACGCTCACCGAATGTGACGCCAATGGCAATTCCCCTATCTTGCTGTGTGAAACGCGGCAGCGGACGCAAATCAGCGGGAATGAGGCGATTTTTCAGCGTCAATTCGTTATTATGCCGCCCTGCTTTTGATGAATCTGCGTGCCAAATGCACGCCCAGCCTGGGATAACATTATGCTGTGGTTTAAGAATTTGATGGTTTACCGTTTGAGCCGCGACGTTGCGCTAACTGCGGATGAAATGGAAAAACAGCTCAGCGCCTTTGCCTTCACCCCATGCGGCAGCCAGGACATGGCGAAAACCGGCTGGGTTTCCCCGATGGGTTCTCACAGCGACGCGCTGACGCACGCGGTTAACGGTCAGATCATGATTTGCGCCCGTAAAGAAGAGAAGATCCTGCCCTCTCCGGTACTGAAACAAGAGCTACAGGCCAAGATCGAAAAGTTGGAAGGCGAACAGCACCGCAAACTGAAAAAAACCGAGAAAGACTCCCTGAAAGATGAAGTGCTGCACAGCCTGCTGCCACGCGCCTTCAGCCGCTTCAACCAGACCTATATGTGGATCGATACCGTTAACGATCTGATTATGGTCGATGCCGCCAGCGCCAAGCGTGCCGAAGATATGCTGGCGCTGCTGCGTAAGAGCCTGGGTTCTCTGCCGGTGGTACCTTTGACCATGGAAAGCCCGATCGAGCTGACGCTGACAGAATGGGTCCGCTCCGGCGAACTGCCAGCCGGCTTTATCATTCAGGATGAGGCCGAACTGAAGGCTATTCTGGAGGAAGGTGGGGTGATCCGCTGTAAGAAGCAGAACCTGATCAGCGACGAGATTGCCGTGCATATAGAGGCAGGCAAGCTGGTGACCAAGCTGGCGGTAGATTGGCAGGAACGCATCCAACTGGTGCTGGCCGACGACGGCTCACTCAAGCGCCTGAAGTTTGCCGATACCCTGCGCGATCAGAACGATGATATCGATCGTGAAGATTTTGCCCAGCGTTTCGATGCCGACTTTATCCTGATGACCAGCGAACTGGCGGCCTTGATCAGCAACACCATCGAAGCCTTGGGTGGCGAAGCACAGCGCTAAAACAGAAGGGGCGCAACACGTTGCGCCCTCTGGGGAGTGCCGGGGAAAATCTTCATCCCCGGCCAAACTGCACTGATTACTTACTCAGATAACGACACAGGTAGGCCGTCGCATCGGCAACCTGAACGTTGAATTCACTCTGCGCAGGCACAAAGAACTTCTCGCCTGGCGTAAACACCTGCCAATCCGGTGCACCCGGTAATAGCACTTTCAATGCCCCGGTGATCACCGTCATCTCTTCCGGCTGCGCGGTACCGAAGGTGTACTCACCCTCTTCCATCACCCCGACGCTGGTACGACCGATGCTGCTACTATCGTAACCGATAGACTTCACTTTCCCGGCAAAATACTCGTTCACTTTCAGCATAGACTGGCACCTGCGTAATCATCTTTGAGGGATCTCCATATTGGGGGATGAATCCGGGTCTGTCACTGGTTTTTGATGCGAAATGCGATCGTTACGCACGGCAAAACATGAGCGGGATCAAACAATGAGTTCGATGGCCATCACTCGACGTCCTATAGCTCATTCAATCTGGCAGACATCACGGTTATTTCCGCTGTTGAAAATGGCTCAGGCTGCCATAAAGCGCCAGCAGACGGTCATATTCAGCAGGATCGTAGAAGTTGCAGGTACCACGCCCAAACTCTTTGGCCACTTCAACGGCAAATTTCACCGCCAGCGCGATATCCACCTCATGGCTGGCACCGGTGCCACAGCCCGGCACTACCGACTCAGTACAGATTGCCACACCTACTACAGGCGCTGCCGTAGCGGTTGAGGGTTGCAGGATACTGTTGAGGTGATGAACGTCATTACCATAGGGCGTAATATCCTGCATGGTGATCGGGAAGGTCACTGCCGGGCGGCCACTGGTCATTTCCATGATACGCAAAAGGTCTTCCGACACCCGCAGGATGTAGCCCTGTTTCACCGTCGGTGACAGCGCATAGCCCTTGTGGTTGATAATACGATTGCCCTTGGTGGTATCGATCGACAAAATGGCATCGGCTTGCGGCACCACTTCGTTATCATTCATCGTAACGTCATCGATGGGTGAATCCATAAAATCGACCGGATCATGTGGGCGAGTGGGTGCGTTCGGGCAAATATGCGTAGTGATCACCACGTCACCAGGCAGAACGTCACCTTTGCGCTGCATTTCTGCCAGCTTTAGCGCACTGGCGATCGCCGCAATCGCCCCGTCACCGTCTGATACCAATCCTATGCGCGTGGGCCTAGCTCCAATGCCGCCCAACCGGCCAATAATGCCCAACGTTGGCGCATCACCACCGGATTGCTTGCCTGCACTGCCAGGGATCTCGATGCGGACAAAATCCGTGGTGCCCTTCTCACCGCTGACACGATGAGTGCTGGCCTTGACCAACGGGTAATGGGTAAACAGATCGACCACGTCCTGCCCTTTGACATAGGCATTATCAATCAGCTCAAAGACCTGCAGCGTTTGTTGCAAACTCATGTTAATCCCTCGCAAATGTTGCCTGATAGGTTTATGCCTCCCGCAATTGCAGGTACGGCGTTATTTTCCCTTGCTGGAAAAAATCGAGTTGAAGAAGTTGTATAGCGCGTCACCGGCAATAAACCCGGCAGCCATGATCTCCATCGGCGCGCGGCCTTTATCCCCCCAGCGTTTGATGATCAGAATGCGCAGCGCGATACCGGCAAGCACCGCCCATCCTGCCAAGGCATTATTAATCAGCAAACCTGTCGCAAGTAGCACCCCGAGCTGGCGTTTAGGCCCCCCAATAAACTGCACTATCGCGCCTGGTATAGCCCAAATCAGCAGGCTGGACGCAATACCGGGCTGGGCTCCTGCCTCAATGGTTTTGGCGTATACCCGGGCCACCGGTGGGATCAACTCCTGCAGGAAATAGCTGGTGTAAGAGAGATAAACCACGGGAATGGCGATCACAAAAGCAATCATGGCGGCAATCAGCTGAATACGTCGCCCCAGCAACTCCTGCTGTAAATCCTTACCGTGACCCCGCAGGATAAAGCCGGCTTTCAGATCGAACCCCATATCGGCAAACGCCGGCCCGGTCGCTGCGGTAAAACCGGTGAGAATGCACAGCGCCAGAGGAGGGAAACCAAGCATGATCCCAACGATCAGCGTGATCAACGCCACCGCAAATGCCGGAAACCAGCCGGAATGCATCGCCGCAATGCCGACGATCAATTCATGTACAAAGGCAGCAAACGCGGCATAGATGACAAACAACACCAGCATGGTCAGCGACATTTCGCTGTATAACCCGCCTCCCAAAGCCAGCATCCCGGCAATCACGATATATCCGACAGCCCCCAGACCCAAGGCTTTGCGTACTTCGCTGTCAGGTTGGGTATAGGTCGATGTCGAACTTTGATTTTTGTTGCGGATCACCTGTACCACCTGGATCAATGCCACCAGCCCGGCACCGACCATCACGCCGTGCGGAATATAGTGCGCATTGATATCGACACCGGTCAGCGGCTGGCCATAAGCGCGCAGCAGCAGGCCAACACCGAACATGCTCAGCGCCCAGATATTGCCAATAAATGCGGTACCGAAGGCCGCCATGGGGATCTTCAACATGGAGCCTGCAATCCCCACAACAACGCCGACAACCAGCAACCAGGCCTGTTTACCACCACGGTCACCAGCCTTGATAGCCTCCGCCGCCGCGACTCCTGGGGGCCAGGCATTTGCCGCCGGGAACACTTTAGTGTCAAACATCCGGTACAGCAGGTAAGCATCCAGTAGCATCGCCGCCGCTACGCCGCAAAACATCGGCAGGATCAATTGCGGTTGCCCCATGACATAAGGCACGGCAATCGGCATCAGCAGGCTATTGGCCGCGCCGAAAGTAGCTGAGGAGATTACTGTTTGGGCCAGATTCTGGGTATGTATCGAACGATAGCGTTGGAACATGCGCAGCGGGATCCGTGCCAGCAGCATGGCGATCAGCGCACCGATAATCGAAGTATTGGGCGTCACGCCCAAGGTGGTGATCAACTGTACGCCAATTATCGCCCCGACGATGGATAACAGCACCATCACCAGTAGAGTACCGATATCTTTCAATGGATTACTCGTTGTCTCTGGTTTCATAAATCCACCCTGTGAATATCCCTGCTAAATGGCAAAAATAATATTTCGGACACGGATTTCCGATAGAGTTCCATTATTCGAAACTCTACGCGGTGAAATAAATTATTTAGTGCCTGCCTTGGCCACACCACATTAATGGCAGAATAACTCCCTCTGCTATTAACTAATCAGCGACATGCCCTGGTGTTGGCGCGCTAATAAAGCCGGTTTACGGTGAGCTATTTGATCTCTTGCCAATAGTCATCACCGAGTTTTTCTGCCAGTTGTCGGGAAACCGTCATTAATGCCTCAAGCACCTGGGGAGAATAAGGCTGATCCTCGGCTTGTGAGGGGAAAGAAAGACATAATCCCACCGTCTCACTGCGGTGCTTATTCATCACCGAGGTTGCCAATGAACTGATACCCGGCAGCGTTTCGTTACGGGCCAATGACCAGCCCTGCTGCCGGATGGTTGCCAACTTTTGCAGCAACGCCTCCAGCGTTTTTGGAGAGTTTGCCGAAGCGACCTGGTAGCCAGCAGCAAACCGCTCACGCACCTGCTCATCACTTTCTCGCGCAAGTATCGCGCGCCCCACAGAGGTTTCTGCCGCTGGCGAACTGGCCCCCACCGGTGTCACCACCTGCAAAAAATGGCGGCCAGGCAGCGTACGCATCACCCAATTCTCCCGCCCCTCCAACATCGATATATAGCCGGTACAGAAGGTTAACTGATTAAGCTGCATCATCGCCGCCGTGGCACTTTCCACCAGCGGAGTGGAAAGATAATGGCTGGCCACCCCAAGCAGCAGATAGCCAATATGGTACTGACGGCTTTGCGGATCCCGCTCTAAAAGCCCCTGGCTTTCCATCGTTTGTAGCAGACGCGAAACGGTGCTTTTTGGCAACCTCAACCTTTCGACGACATCAGTAAAAGAAATCCCCCCTTGGCCATGCGTTATCTGCCGTTGAGAAAATAGTTTTAATACCGCAGCAGCATTTTCCAAGGTAGTCATGGCTCGCCTTGTTCCATTATATGGAACCCAGTTCCCAATCGATATTTAGAAACCTAAAACCCACACCACTTATCGTCAAGCAGTTTATTTTTATCACACAGCGAAATTACAGCGAATGATGCTTTAATATTGAAAATACTGCACAGATCGCAAAGTCATTTTCCGAGATGATTGGCATATGTCCGTCTTTCAGCGTCAATATCAGCATAAGATACCAATATTCACCAAGTCATCAGCGCGGCGGATGCCGCTATTAAAAGATTGCGTAAGATACCAATAGCGAGAGAAGTCTCGAACAGAATGATGAGGATGGACCCAAATGCGGGGGAAGACCGGTCATGGATAGCACAACGCAGTTGAAAAAATGAAGCCGGTTTATACCGGCAACTTGTTATGACACCGCAGGCTATTCGCCCAGGTTTTCATCCTCGTAACGCCGCTTGGCATCTAACGCTTCCCGCTCGGTTTCGTGCTCGCTGATCAGCGTATCGGGTTTGGGGTGATCGGCCCGTAGCTCATACCAACGAACCTGCTTGCCCACTTCGCCCTTGTCTACGGCCTTGATACGCGCCGTTCTCGGGTAGGGAGGTTTACTCGGCATAGTGCTCTCCTGTGTGATGACCTGCGGTTAAGTATAGACAACCCCCCTGAAATGCCAGTTATCGGCGCGACCCCAAATCCCGATCCTGGTGTTCACCGGCCAGCAGCTGCGTCAATTCAACACAGGATTGGATCTGGCTATCACGCACGGTGAAATGAGCCAACACCCTGATCTGGCTCTGGCTGCCATCACGTTTTTCAATATTCACCCAATGATGGGTGAAGACATTTTCCCCGGCGGCGGCGATGGCGAGGATCTCAAGCTGCATGCTGCAGGTGATCTGTTTAAGCAAGGCCATATGCTGGATAAACTGCGGGTAATCTAGCGTCTGGCCATCCACCGTCTGGCGATAGTGGCGGCTGAACAGCTTGGCAATCAGCTCGGGCTGGTGTTCGGGGTTGGCTACAATTTGCTGTAAAGCTGACAGGACAAGAGTTTGGTAAGTCATGCTGTTTTCTCCGGTGTGATAGCGTCCGAAGAGCATAAAGGTAATCAGTAATGGCATAATAACCGTATCAAGATATTCAATAACGCTAATCGGCCAATCTGATGAAACTGCACAGCGAACGTTTGTTGCACGCTAAAAAACACCTGACGCCTTGGCATCAGCATCAACAGGGGCAGGTTTATCTGTTGAGCCACGGGATGATGATGTTGGAAACCGCGGGGCAGCAGTGGGCGATGACCGCCGGTAACCTTGGCTGGCTTCCGCCCCACTGCCCTCATCAGGCGCTGGCCTGCGGCAAGGTGATCGGCTGGATCCTCTATTTACCTGAGGCCTGCTGCAACACACTGGCGGCAACGCCACGCCTGACCGCCGCCAACGCCTTAAGCTCGGCGCTGGTTGAACGCATTGCACAGTTTTCTGCGCCGCTCGACATGGCGCAACAACGTTTGGTGGAGGTTCTGCTTGATGAGATGCGAAGCGAGGAGGCCGAACCGCTGCAACTACCGCTGCCGCAAGATGCCCGGTTGCTGAAAATTGCCTATGGCTTATTGAACGATCCCGCCAATGATCGCCAACAAGGTGAATGGGCTGCATGGGCGGGTTTAAGCCCCCGCACCCTTAGCCGACGCTTTATGCAGGAAACCGGTATGAGTTTTTCCCGCTGGCGTCAACAAGCCAGGGTGATCCGTTCGTTGGAGGCGCTATCGGCCGGTATGCCCGTCGCTAACGTGGCCAACGAATGTGGCTATGATAACGTCAGCGCCTATATTGCCGCCTTCCGTCAGCGATTTGGCATAACGCCAGGGCTTTATTTTACTTAGCGGCATAAGGCTAAGCGGGCGCAGCATGCGGCGCCCCTACAGCACATAGCGAGTTGGTTGGGATTGGTCAGTGGTATCGTGGCACAAGATGTGGCCAGAGAAAGTTACTTTACCGCCTCGCCTTGCAAGACCGCCAAGATTTGCTCGACTACCTGCTGGGGATTAGCGGTACCATCCATGACATGGTGTGCGGCCTCCTGATAGAGAGCCTCACGTACCGCCAATACTTCCAGCATTTCTTCGGCAATGGGGCGACCAGTGAGCGTTGGGCGCTGCCCTTCTTCCGGAAACTCTGCCAACCGTTGCGCCAATACGCTGGCTGGGGCACGCAGATAGATCACCGTGCCATGCTGACGCATAAAACGCCGGTTCTCTTCGGCCAGGATCGCCCCGCCGCCGGTGGCAACTATGGTTGACGGTTGGGTTACCGCTTGCAGGGTCTGGGTTTCGCGCTGGCGAAATCCCTGCCAACCCACCTGTGCAACCATGTCCGCTACGCTCATTTGCGTGGTTTGCTGCATAAACAGATCGGTATCGATAAACCGATAGCCCAGCGCCTGCGCCAATGCACTGCCGACCGTGGTTTTACCTGCTCCACGAGCTCCTACCATAAAAATGGCTTGTGTCATTACGGGTTGTCCCTTTTGCGGTGACTGAATGCATTAGATTGCCTGCGAAGCTGCCCGCAGGTCGATCGAGCGTTGGCGTTGTAACTTCATCATACCGCCCTGAATCTGTATTTCAATCTTTACGATAGTGTAAATTCCATAGCACAGCGGCTATTGGCAGCAAACCCGTGCTCTACCTCCTGCGCCAGAAGATGCTGTAGATACGCATCCAGCCGCGCGACAGGAAGGGTGCGAAAGCCCAGGCGCTGGTAATAAGGTGCATTCCATGCCACTTGCACGAACGTCGTTAGCGTTAACCGTTGGATGCCTTGGCGCAAGGCGAGACCGGCAATCTCTTCGATCAGGCGCTTGCCCACGCCTTGCCGCTGCCAATCGGCCGCAACCGAAAGCTCGGCGATATGCCAGCTGTGCGGAAATGGCTGCACCGCGATAAAACCGGCGATCTGCTCAGTTGGGCTAGCCATCACCCACTCCTGCTGCTGTTCGATAAAATCGACGTGCTGCTGCGGGCTCATCACCTCGCCTTCGGCAATAAACTGTAACTCTGGCTGCTGGCGAAACAGCTGAGCGGCGGAACGTTCAACCGCGACCAACTGCGGGATATCCTGCGGTTGTGCCAAGCGTAGCTTCAGGCTCATGTCTGGCTCCTGGTTAGCGGCCGGCTATTTAAACAGATTTTGTCGCAGGCAGAAATCACCAATAGCGCCATAAAGTGCTATATGATAATTACTCTCATTTAAATATTCAATCAACAGCGAAGATACGGCTTCCTTTTCCAAGAACGACATCAGCAGATAAAAAAACCAAAAGCAGTCGCCACGCTGCGGCCTTGCAGGCTAAATTGGTATCACAACACCGGGGGATAAATATGGCTCAACAGATTGTTACGCTGACAGACTACCCACACTTTGCCGACGTCTGTGCCGCTTGGGCATTCGGCCAATGGGGCTCACAACGCGGCGGCACGTTAGAACGTACCCGCCAACGCTTTGCTTTGTGCAGCAAACCCAGCGAGGATTTCCTGACGCTACTGCTGATTGATGGCGAGCGCCCACTGGGGATGGCCAGCCTGTGGCCAAGTGACGACCATCATCGCATGGATCTCTCCCCCTGGTTGGCCGGTGTCTTTGTACACCCGGATCATCGGCGGCAGGGTATTGCCCAGCGCCTGGAGCAGGCGATCGTCAACGCGGCCCAACGACGCAACCATCCCGTTCTGCATCTGATCACCGATCACAGCGAGGCGTTGTACGCCGGTTGGGGCTGGCAGACTATTGAACGCCGCCAGCAATATGGCGACGAAGTGGTGGTGATGGAAAAGCGGCTGTGATCGTTAATCAAATGCAACGGGGCATCATAAAATAAAAAACCAAAAGGCTGCGATAATAATCAACCAACAAAATATTGGACAGATTATTATCCGCAGCCGTCTATTATATTGGCCAACCGAATTGGCCACTTAACTATTTATCGTGAATTAATTAACGATAAACTTCAGCCGTACCGCGCCAAGCGCTGGAATCCCCTGGATTATCCAGGCCAATGATTCGATAGTGCGTTGCGCCGTCTTCAGTCGCTTTTTGTTTCAACGCATGGATAGCGTCATCCGGTGAACCGCTGATACCGGAAACTGACACCACGCCGATGCTCTGCATGCTGCTGGCTTGAGTGTTATCAACCTGTTTGGCGCCCATGGTTGCGGCCAGGGTGGAGAATGAAGCGGTGGCGATCAGTGCTGCTGCGATGCATGGTAATAGTTTCATGATTGACTCCGTTATTTTCATTTGAACTCGTTCTCAGTGAGGTTAATTATGCGTTAACCTTTGAAAACAGACGTCATCCAATGTAAAGAAGCTCAATCATTGTGAGCAAAATAAGGAGAAAGTGAGAGTGGGTATTTCCTGATAGCGCATAACTTTATTTATAGCGCAAATTTTACGCTCTATTTGAAAAAATTAATAATTATATTTAGTCAACTAAGATAACCCGGTTTATTTTAAAGCAATTTTCCTTCTCCCTGCCCCCGCTCAACGGATAATTGGGCCAAACCTGGCCCAATTATCCGGCAGACATTCCTCTATCGACTTGCTGCGTCCGTTCAGCGCAAGGGCTCTGGCAGAGTTAACACCCACAGTTCGCTCAAGGACTCTGGCTGTTCCAATGGCCGCAATTCAATCGTCGTGTTTACCGGTTTACCTGCCAAACTTAGCTTCCCTTGCTGATCCAACTGATAGTCGCCAATCTTCTTCCCTTCAGGCTCGGCGTTGACCAGCTTGGCCTGCAAACCAAAATCGTTGTCGTTAATTACCGCCAGTGTGCGGTTATCGATCAGCGCCAATCCTTCTACCTTCTCCTGCTGCCAACCCAGTTTACGCAGATCGGCCACTTCACGTTTCTGGGCCAGCTTCACCCCTCGCTTGGCCAGTTCGCTGGCATCAGCAAATTCCAGCGCTTTGCCCTGGCCGTCGAACGATGTCAGATCGCTGGCCTGGCTGAGATCAACCAGATAGATCTTGTTCATCATCTGTTTGTCTTTGTCACTGCCCTGTTCAATCAGCAGGATGTGTTGATTATCGACCGCCACGATATCGCCAATCTTGGCATCTTTGGCTTTCTGGTAACGGGTGATATCGATCGGATAACCATACATGGCCGTTTTGCCACTGGCAGGGTCAAAGCTGACCAAACGGGTAAACTGCGCCTGGTTTTTGCTCTTGCCATCGATATCCAGCGTGCTCTGCACCGCGGCCAGGATCCGCCCATCCGGCAAACGGGTTACGCCTTCAAAACCCCGGTTCGGTTGACGCCATTTAATGATGTTTGGCAGACCGCTGGCAACCGCCTGCTCCCCCGCTAACGGCGTTGGGCCATATTTCGCCAGAATTTTACCCTGGCCATCGATATGGATCAGGAAGGGGCCATATTCGTCACACAGCCAATAGCCTCCTTTGCCGTCTGGCGTGATCCCTTCGGTATCCAACCCGCGTTTGTCACTCGGCAGCGGCTTGAGCGTATCCGTCAATGCCACTTCATTCGTTGAGCCAATCAGGTTACCAGGCAGCGGCAAGCCGCTTATAGGGCCTTTATCATCGTGCAGAGGACGGGCTTGGGTAGCTATAGCCTTACCGCCACCAATACGGATTTCCATCAATAGGGGAACAAAAGCCGGGTTGGCAAAAATCTTGGCCTCCTGTTTGCCGACTGCTGGCGCATCGGCGTTCGGGCCACGATCGGTCACGGTGGTCAGCAGTAGATCCCCCCCTTCCTGGCCATTAAATACCAGCCCGGAACCAATCCCTACCGGTAGCCCATTGGGAAACTGGCTGGCAAAAGCGCCGGAATAGCCCACGCGATCGCCATCAGGAAAGCTGACGTTGTAACGAGCAACGCCAATATCGGCAGCATGGGACAACAGCGGTAATACAGAGGCCAACAACACGCCAAGCGGTTTGATTCTCATAGGATTAACTCTTTGTAAGGGGAAGTAACAGCCTGAGAGCCTAACCATCGACAGTGACATTTTCATGACAGCCGGGTCTACATTAGCGGATAACAAATAGAAATAAACAATCAGCCCTTCAATATTGAGTGATAAAAACAAATTGAAAAATAAGAATTAGCCCATGAGATAAATAAAACGGATGATTAATCCTATAAGAAATAAGAAAATTACCTACCGCGAAGATAAAAAAACAGCAAAATGAGGATAATTTCTTAAAATACTCGCTTTCGCATAGACAAAATAAAAAGATAGGGCTTTAATACCGGCCGTCATCGAAGGTGTGCGCGAAAATTTATGCTTTAGACCACTACAATATTAAAAAGGTGCTCTATAGTTTTAGTGCTAACACCCGTTAGTTTTTTCCCCAGCAGGATGGAATTTATGTCAAAGCGACTTTTTGCCGAATTTTTCGGTACTTTTTGGTTGGTGTTCGGTGGTTGTGGTAGCGCAGTGCTGGCCGCAGCGTTTCCACAATTAGGTATTGGTTTTGCTGGTGTGGCTTTAGCGTTCGGCCTTACCGTGGTAACCATGGCCTATGCTGTCGGCCATATTTCTGGTGGGCACTTTAACCCAGCGGTCACTATGGGATTATTTGCAGGCGGCCGTTTCCCTGCCAAAGATGTTATTCCCTATGTGGTTGCCCAGGTGATTGGTGGTATTGCTGCCGCCGCGGTACTTTATTTAGTTGCCAGCGGTAAAACCGGCTTTGATGCAACTGCCAGCGGTTTTGCTTCTAACGGCTACGGTGAGCATTCACCGGGTGGCTATTCTTTGCAGGCCGCCATCGTTATTGAATTGGTACTGACCGCATTCTTCCTGATCGTTATCCATGGTGCGACCGATAAACGCGCACCGGCAGGTTTTGCGCCTTTGGCTATCGGCCTGGCGTTGACGCTGATCCACCTGATCAGTATTCCTGTTACCAATACCTCAGTTAACCCGGCACGTAGTACCGCCGTGGCAATCTTCCAGGGTACCTGGGCGTTGCAACAGCTGTGGGTATTCTGGCTGGTACCGCTGATCGGCGGTGTTATCGGTGGTTTGATCTACCGTTGCCTGTTAGAAGACAAGAAGTAAGCATGGATTTTCAGGGCAGCCCGCAACGGCTGCCCTGAAATATTAACCTTTCACCGCTTCGAACATCATGATATCACTGGTAAATGAGCCGTCGGCCTGAATCGAAAAGTGTTGGCTAACGTCTTCTGCTACCCCCTGCTGTAACGCACGGATCGCCGTGACAAAATGTTCAGGCGTACGCATCCGCGCCACCCAACTGCTGAACTCCAGATCCAAACGATCGGCCGTGACTTCCCGCACCAACAACCCAGACTCGGTCAACATGCTCAGCCACTCACCTGGTGCATAGTTGCGCACGTGCGAAGTATCCCGCAGCACTTCGACCGTTTGCAGATAAATATCCAATAACGGATGCCCCGGGGAAACCACATCCATAAAGATGGCTCGCCCGCCTGGCTTCAATACCCGTTTAACTTCACGCAGTGCCCGACCCACATCGTGCCAATGGTGTGCCGAGTAGCGGCTGATCACCACGTCAAAGCTGGCATCATCAAAGGGTAACGACTCCGCTACGCCCTGCTGCAGCTGAATATTCTCCAATCCCTTTTCCTGCGCCGCGTTGCCGACCACCGTCAGCATCTGCGCCGACAGATCGTACGCCACCACCTGCCCGACATGGGCCGCAGCGGTAAAGCTGGCGTGCCCTGCCCCACACCCCAGATCGAGCAAGCGGGCATCGGTACTGCCTGCCAACAGCTTGGCCAGGCGTTGCAGGTCTTTCCCTTGCGCGTGTACCGCACTGGTCAGGTAGGCATTGGCCTGTTCGCCAAACTGGCGGTCGACCGCATTTTTATGGCTGTTGCTGATGCTCATAGCTGCTCCCATTATTATCTGGCTTACGCCGGTGCCGAGATGGCTGGTAATGACTATAATCAAGCAGCTATACGGGTACAATATGAGCAGTTATCCTAGTATAAACAGGTACCACCCTAATGGAATCAGACGCAATATCCAGCCAGAAAGCCCTAGGTGCCTTTTTGCGTGCGCACCGCGAGCGGATCACGCCAGAAATGCTGGGCCTGCCCACCGCTACACGCCGCCGCACCAGTGGTTTGCGCCGTGAAGAACTGGCACAAATCAGCGGCATCAGTGCCACCTGGTATACCTGGATAGAACAGGGGCGCGAGGTGTCAATTTCCCCTTATACGCTGGCACGCATCGCCACGGCGTTACGGCTGGGCCATGCCGAGCGGCACTACCTGTTCACCTTGGCACATATCACCGATCCTGAAAAAGAACAGCCGCAGGAAACGATTAATGCCGCCGTGCTGCAAAGCGTGCATCAAATGACCGTGCCCTGTTATCTGCTGGATCTCACCTGGAATATGATGGCCTGGAACCCACAGGCGGAGGAGCTGTTCTGCGATTGGCTTAAGCAGGCAAAAACCCCCAACCTGCTGCACTTCATGTTTTTTCACCCTCAGGCGAAGGTGCTGGTCAGTGACTGGGAAAATCGGGCTCGACGAGTGGTGGCCGAGTTTCGTGCCGAAACCAGTCATCATCAGGGAACGGAAGAGATACGCGCCTTTGTGCGCAATATGACCCACAACAGCGAAGCTTTTCATCATTGGTGGAAGCAGCAGGACGTGATGGCCCGTGAAGGCGGTGAACGTACCTTCAGCCACCCACAGCAGGGGGAGCGGCATTTTCAGCAGGTAACGTTCTACCCGGCGGAGCACAGCGGATTGAAGTTGGTTATGTTAATGCCGTTATGCTAGCCCGCTAAAAAATTATTGCGCCTGGCAAACGGCATCAGACCGTTTCGTCTGTGCCGATCTTCGCCAGAACCTGGCGGTAGGCTTTGACTTTCTGGCGTTTCTTCAACCAGGTGGTGGTTGAAACGATAAAAATGGCGCCGGACATGGCCAATACGCCGGTGGGATGACCATAAAACGCCATCAGAGCAAAGTAAGCGGCTGAAACAATTGCCACCCATTTCGCCGAATTGCCGACGGCATTTTTTTCTAGACTCAACCGGCGGAGTGCTTCTTCTTCACTGATTCCCATACGCGCTCCTTGTGAAATTAACACTCCATTATATGGGGAAATACCGCTGAATTTTCAATCGATTTCTCAGTAAAGAAGCGTAAATTTCAATACGTTGCCCGTTGAGCAAAGAGAGGGGGATGAGATTTGGGGAGACGTTTTATTGGAGCAGGGCGCAGCCTGATAGCTGCGCCACACCGATTACTTGCCTGAGGTCAGCGCACTGTAGCTGGTCATCAGGTTACGATAGTCTGGAATATGGTTGGCAAACAGCGTCCCCAAGCCTTCGATATCATTACGCCAGTCACGGTGCAATTCGCAAGCCACGCCGAACCAGGTCATTAACTGCGCCCCTTCGGCTTCCATGCGGCTCCATGCGGATTGCCGCGTCAACTCGTTAAAGGTACCGGAGGCATCGGTCACCACAAAGACCTCAAAACCTTCAGCCAGTGCCGACAATGCCGGGAACGCCACGCAGACCTCCGTTACTACGCCAGCAATAATCAACTGTTTGCGGCCAGTGGCTTTAACTGCCTTAACGAAGTCTTCATTGTCCCAGGCGTTAATCTGACCAGGGCGTGCGATATAAGGCGCATCTGGGAACTGGGCCTTTAACTCGGGCACCAAAGGACCATTGGGGCCAGTTTCAAAACTGGTGGTCAGGATAGTCGGCAGATTGAAGTATTTTGCCAGGTCACCCAGAGCCAATACGTTGTTCTTGAAACGATCGGGATCGATATCGCGTACCAGTGATAGCAGCCCAGCCTGATGATCCACCAGCAGCACGGCGGCCTGGTCTTTATCGAGACGCTTGTAATTTGCTGTCATGTTACAACTCCTTCCTAAGGGTAAGTTCGGCCCGACGAATAGGGCCACGATACAGAGGTTGTCTTGCAATATGCGCCCGATACGGAGCACGTTTTCCGTACCGGGACACAGAGGTTATTGATTGCTGCCTACGGTAGTCAGCGGCATCGCGCCAAACTGACCGCTGTTGAAATCACGGAAAGCCTGTTGGATCTCCGCCTCGCTGTTCATCACGAAGGGGCCGTAACCGACGATAGGCTCATCGATAGGCTCACCACTCAGCACCAGCAAGCTGACGTCACCATTTGCCTCAAGGGTGATGGAGTCACCAGCGCGATCCAGCAGCACCATTTGCGTTTCCCGCACAATCTGCTCGCCGTTGACCAGAATCGCCCCGTGCAGCATGACCACGGCCAGCGTATGCCCTTCCTCCACCTGCAAGGTGGTGGTATGCCCGGCGTTCAGCTTCATATCCCACACGTTGATCGGGCTGAAGGTACGCGCTGGGCCAGCATGACCACCGTAGTTCCCGGCAATCACCCTGACCTGCCCGGCGTTATCCGCCAGAGGCACGACAGGAATATCCTGGTTGAGCAAAGTCTGGTAACCCGGCGCCGCCATTTTGTCTTTGGCTGGCAGGTTGACCCATAGTTGCACCATTTCTATGGTGCCCCCTTTCTGCGAAAAGTCTTTGGAATGAAACTCTTCGTGCAAGATGCCCGACGCTGCCGTCATCCACTGCACATCGCCAGGGCCGATCACCCCACCGCTGCCGGTGGAATCGCGATGCTCTACTTCGCCCTGATAGACGATGGTGACCGTTTCAAACCCGCGATGGGGATGCTGCCCCACGCCACGTCGGCCACTGTGCGAACGGAATTTGGTTGGCGCAGCGTGATCCAGCAGCAGGAACGGGCTCATCTCTGCACCCAGCTCGTTATACGAGAACAGGGAATTCACCAGAAAACCGTTGCCGACCCAGTGAGCTTCCGGGCTGTTATAAACACCAAGGATCTTTTTCATCTTAAACTCCTGTTGCAGGCCTCGCGGCCTAACGTTGATGACAGAAGTTTAGTCCAAGGCGATTTGCAGCAGTAGTCGGCAAGATATACACTCAGTGTTCTATTAATGGAACGATAAGGGAACCGATGCAGATAGACCTGAACGATCTGTATTTCTTTGCCAGTGTAGTAGACCATCAGGGTTTTGCCCCCGCAGGGCGTGCACTTGGCATTCCTAAATCGAAGCTCAGCCGCCGCGTGGCGCAGTTGGAAGAGCGGCTCGGCGTACGCCTGATCCAGCGTTCAACCCGGCGTTTCTCGGTGACCGATTTAGGGCAAAGCTATTATGTGCACTGCAAGGCGATGCTGGTTGAGGCCGAAGCGGCACAGCAGGCAATCGAACAGACCCGGGCGGAGCCTTGCGGCACGGTACGCATGTCTTGCCCAGTGGCGATGTTGCATACGCGTATCGGTAGCATGGTGGCCAGGTTTATGGCGGATTATCCACAGGTGACAGTGCACCTGGAGGCGACCAACCGCCGGGTCGATGTGGTGGGTGAAGGGTTGGATCTGGCGATTCGCGTCAGGCCACCACCGTTAGAAGACAGTGACCTGGTATTGAAAATCCTGGCTCAGCGCAGCTGGTGCATCGCAGCGAGCCCGGCATTGGTACGCACCATCGGCGCTATCGATTCGCCTGCTGGGTTACAGAACTACCCAACGCTCGATCTCGGCCCGGCCAGAACGCAGCATCAATGGCAACTCAGCGGCCCGGAGGGGCAGACGTTCCAGTGGGAGCATCAACCCAGACTGGTCACCGACGATATGCTGATGCTGCGTACTGCGGCAATTGCCGGGGCCGGTATCGTTCAACTACCGACCATGATGATGCACGACGAGATCCTGCGGGGCGATCTGGTACAGCTGTTGCCCGGCTGGCATTCTCAGACCGGTGTGATCCACATAGTCTATCCCTCACGCCGTGGCATGCTGCCAGCGGTACGGCTGCTGATAGATTTTCTGGCTCAGCAGTTTGCCACCCTGGAGGAAGCGTGATCAGGCAGTGATTTCGATCGCGTTGCCGTCTGGATCGAGAATGATGGCCTCATAAAAGCCATCGCCGGTCCAGCGCGGTGCCGCCTGCAAAATCCCCTCTTGCTTGGCCCGCTGTGCCAGTTCATCCACCAACGCCTCGCTACCGAGCGACAGCGCAATATGGGCCCAACCCACGCGTTCCTCACTTTTCCCCCCTGGCAACAGGCCAGGAACGCACATGATCTCCAGCGCGGGGCCATCCGCCAGTTGAACAAAGCGCGAGATAAAGCCTGGGCGATTCTTGCTCACATACTCCTCCCCCGCTACGCCATTGAAATAGCGCTGCCAGAAGCCGACCTGAGCCTCAATATCCTGTGTCCATAGGGCAACATGGGCGATTTTCATCCTCACTCTCCATCATCTGCGGGAATATACAGCACGTTGCCACCGCTGAGAGTGACCTGCTGTTCGAGTTGCGTATGGCCGCCACGGGCAATCACCAGATAATCGACCTGGCTGGCGGGCATTAGCGTATAAGGCGCGTAGGTATTGAACTTGTCACGGGTACACAGCACCGCGACGTTGCCAGCGCGTGCCAGCATCTGCTTCTTGAACTGCGCCTCCTGATAGCGCAGTGCGGTAAAGCCACTGTCGGGATCGTAAGCACAGACGCCGGTGAAGGCGATGTCGAAACGAAACGAGGCAATCTCGGCCAATGCCTTGGCATCGACGCTGCCGCCAATTTCTGCATCCACCTCACCGCCAATCATAATGGTGCGGATCCCGGGGCGTTCCAGCAGGCGGCTGGCCACGCTTAGCGCATTGGTCACCACGGTGAGTTGCCGATCGCGGGGCAGCAGATCGGCCAGGTAAAGATAGGTGCTACCCGCATCGAGAAAGATCACCTGCCCGCTCTGGATCAGAGGCAAGGCTGCCTGGGCCAGCCGATGTTTTTCATCGCCACTAATCTCAACCCGCTCGGCCAAATAGCCACCGGCAGGCGTGAGCGCCAACGCACCACCATAGATCCGTTTGCACAGATTTTGCGCCGCGAGTTGGCGCAGATCGCGGCGGATGGTGGCCTCGGTGGTATGCAGCTGCGCCGCCATTTCGATCGCCAGCACTCGCCCCTGCTGTTGCAAGGTGGCAAGGATGGCCTGGTGACGTTCATTAGGCAGCAGTTTTGACATTCTGAAGGTCCGGTGAAGTGACAACGAACAATAATGTACACAAACGTATAAAATCGTACAAACAATTTATCTAAAATGAAGACGGCTAACAACCCCACCCGCTCAAAACGTAGGTGTTGTAAAACGGGCGCAGCATGCAGCGCCCCTACGTTTTGAGCCCAATCGTTGGTGTTACAGATCGCCTCCATACCCAACCACAGCGCCGTACCGACCCCCTCTCCTTTTTGGGGAGAGGGTTGGGGTGAGGGGAACAGCGGGCACCAGCTAACCATTGATTATTCAAGCGGCACCCCGACGACAATTTCATCAATCTGAGAAAAAGCGCTTTTGGCGATTTTCGCCGTCAGGATGTTGGCTATACTGGAAAAAGTTACGTTAACGCAGACGTAACGCTCTGATTAAATACCCATTGAAAGGCAAGTTGCGGCTTGAAAGGCAGGCGGCCATAAAGGAAAAACAATGCTATTGAGAGTTGCAAGCTGGCTGTTTCAACTGCCGGGCAGACTATTGGCACCGATCTTCCGCAATCGACTGACCCTGTTAATCTTCTTTATACTGGTTGCAGCCGGGGTTTTGCTGGCTAAACGCCACTGGAGTGAAGGAGTACAGGAGGAGAGTTTTACCCTTGCCGCTCCACAGAATTACGTGATCCAGCGGGAAGCCCCGTTACGTGAGGCTCGCCAACACTGCGTTGGGCCGCTGTCCGACAATCAGGGCAGCCCGTGGCCCGCTTCGGCAGGTTATCTGCATGAGCCAGATTGGCAAGCAGGCAGCAAATTGCAGACGTTGGCGCTGGATAATCAGCACAATGAATTTGCCGTGTGGGTCAAACTGGAGAACACCAGCAAGCAACTGCTGGCCGAGGTGTTCCTCCCCGCCGCCAGCAGCTTCAATATCAAGCTGGAACCCAACGGCCGCTATGTGATGAAGGTGAAAAACATCCACAGCGGATGTAGCTTCCGTACGGCTCTCTCGGTGGCAGATCGGCCCGATGGCAGGCTGCCATTAACCTTTTCAGAGGAAGGGCCAGAACAATATCATCCAATCAGTGATAGAGATTTCTAGCGCCGTCCTAGCGGGTTATTTTTTCACTGGGTGGTCGCGGCGGAACAGCTCCCAACTTTCAATCTCTTGCCCATCAGGCAAGGTGCAGGTGGAATACTGCCCCTGAGCATTCTGCTTAGGGTTAAGCTTGCCGCCAATCTGGCTGCAATACACATCTGCCGGATTTGCCATGCCAATCACCTTTGGCGGCGCAGGCGCATCATCATTGGTTTTCACCGTACACCCCTGTAACAAAGCCACACTGGCGAAGAGGAAAAGCATCAGGATTTTGGTCATTGAATTATTCTCACCATGAATTAAGCGGGAGCATCGCTACCCCAAAGGGATCAGGAAATAAAGGACATGCCCTGTTTCAGCACCAAATCGCAGGCTTTCTGCTTCACCTTCTCGGTGATTTGCGAGGTGCCCAGGCTATTGAGATCCAGCGTGTTGCCCTTGCCGGTATTCAACAAGCCACCCAGACCTTGCTGGTAATCTTCACTGTTGGCATTGGCCGTGCTGGTGATGCCCAGTTTATTCAGCAGTTGGTCTTTCACCGCTTCGGTGCCGTTCGCCGATAGAACGTTATTCTGCACGCAGTACTGCAAGATCCCTGCGGCGTTGGTCATGCTGGAGGAGCTCAATGCTTTATCACCGCCGTTGAGTAATCCGCTAAGCGAAGACAGCGACATGCCGCCGTTGCTGGTGCTGCCACCCGATTTGCTCAGTTCTGTGGCGGCACTGCTGAGGGAGTCCATCAACCCGGCGGCCTGGGCACTGCCCGTAGCCATTACCGTGGTCAAGCTCAGGGCCAACAATAAGCGATGTTTGGTATTCATAACGGCAAGACTCCTGTTTGACTGCAAAATGACGGCGCAATTAACACCACGCTTAGCTCGGACGCCGTGCCAACCGACAAGTTCCGTTTATTCGGGCTGCCGCGCATTTTTCAGAATTTCGGCAAGTCATCAGAACTGCCAGCGTAACCAGCCGAAGAACACGTTACCGTTGTTGTAGGTACCCGGAATATAGGTGGCCTGGAAAGTCAGTTGCTTATAACCGATTGACGCCAACGGTAGCGGCGCGGGGATCGGGATATATTTCCAGTTGTCACGAGCGGTCACGCTGGCGGTAAACCCAAGCCCCAGACGGAAATCCTCCCCTTCAATCGGCCGCCAGATCTTCTCATAGGCATAACCACCGATCGGCTCCCACTTGTTGTAAGAGTCCTTGAACGCCATCAGGTAGATCGCGTGCCAATCACCATCGGCATCAAACCGTGAGATGCCATAGCCAGCCCCCCAAGGGCGCTCGTTGTACTCGTCGGTCTTTTCCTTGTCGTAGGTCCAGCGGTTGTGCCAGGTGATCGCCGGGAGATAGAGCTCCTTATTAGGCGAGTTGTTCCAGGTTTCCGCCACGTTGCCGGTAAAACGCCCCCACCAGCCTGGCTCTTCAGCGTGCGCGACGTTGCTATTTTCCGCACTAACTTCGGCGTAGGAAGGCAGTGCAGGAAATATCAACGCCAACCCCCCGGCTAACAAGATCCTTTTAACCACCATTTCACAACTCCTGTAAAAATAAAGCCGGGGATTCTTACCGATCGTCCTATCCTGAGCAAGCCGTATCTCGCTGGCCCGATGCTTTTATCGCCCCTCGTTGAGAGACGGTTAAGTTTGGTGCTCATTGGCGTACGCGCCCAAGTTATGCGCCTGTACACGCGCTGTCTGTCAGAAAACTCCGGTTATCCTGCTTGCACCTCAACGACTTATGGAGGAACCTTAGGTTTTATTTGCCGAGGGATAGGTATGGTTATTGGTCCATTTATTAATGGTGCAGCAATATTGGCCGGGGGTATTGCAGGGGCAATGTTGGGTCATAGGCTGCCGGAGCGGGTGCGCCTGGCATTGCCAATGACCTTTGGTATTACCTCGATGGGGATGGGCGTAGTGCTGATCGGCAAGGTAGCACATATGCCGGTGATGGTATTGGCACTGGTGCTGGGAGCACTGCTTGGCGAGCTTTGCTACATTGAACGAGGCATCAGCCGCATCGGAGGCTGGGCCCGTAATCTGATGGCTCCCAAAGGCGCTGTGAGAGAGGACCAGAAAGAGTTTCTGGAGGCATATGTCGCCATTATCGTGCTGTTCTGCGCCAGCGGCACCGGCATCTTTGGCTCGATGCACGAAGGAATGACCGGGGATGCCAGCGTGCTGATCGCCAAATCTTTCCTCGATCTGTTCACCGCGCTGATTTTTGCTTCCACGCTTGGCCTGGCCGTGGCGCTGATCGCCGTCCCGCAGTTGGTCATCCAGTTAGCGCTGGCGTTTGGCGCCGTGTTCATTTTGCCGCTGACCACACCGGCGATGCAGGCCGATTTCTCTGCCGTTGGCGGGTTAATGATGTTGGCCACCGGCTTGCGCATTTGTGGTATCAAGCTGTTCCCGGTAGCCAATATGCTGCCAGCCTTGGTGTTGGCGATGCCGATTTCGGCGGCCTGGATTATGTTCTTCTGAGCGCCACTCTCCCACTTTAAATTATCTTCCTCCTGGCGTAGCGAAAAATTGACGCCCAGCCAGGAGAGAAGTGAAGATGGCGGAAAGTACCCGTCTGGCTTTTCGCTTCTGCCCTTGCCGCAATTTCCAGCGGCAATCAATGCAAGAAAAGTACCGCCCCTTGCGAAAACCGCTGCTGCTACCCCTTTTGGGTCGTAAACTCCTTGATACGATAGGCAATCCTTCCCCCAAACTCGCTCAGCTTGAACAAGCCGCCACTTTCACCAACTGTTAATGCTGACGCCCTACAAGCGACTCGCATTTTCAACGATTAACCACGCGACATCGCCAGCCGTTCCCTGCTGCGCGCGGTTAAATAACAATAAATTGACGTGAATGTGGAGCAATCAATGAGGATCACCATAGGTTCATTCATCCTGCAACAGCTGCGCGCCCTGAAAGTGGATCGCATCTACGGCGTGCCCGGCGATTACAACCTGGCGCTACTGGAAACCATCGAGCATGACCAAGAGTGCGAATTCATTGGCAACTGTAACGAGCTGAACGCCGCTTACGCCGCCGACGGCTATGCCCGCCTCAAAGGCGCTGGGGCGTTGATCACCACCTATGGCGTGGGCGATCTGGCAGCCCTTTCCGGCATTGCCGGAGCCTATGCGGAATCGGCCCCGGTGATTTGCATTGCGGGTACGCCACCGCTGCACGCCATGCAGGGCAATGCGCTGCTGCACCACTCCCTGGCAGACGGCAATTTTGATAACGTGATGAACTGTTTCCGGCAGTTCACCGTGGCGCAGGCGCTCATCACCCCGGAAAATGCCGCAACGGAGATCCCGCGGGTCATCGCCTGCGCCTGGCAACGTAAGAAGCCGGTTTACCTGCAGCTCCCCTCAGACATTTGTGAAGTGGAAATTGAGGTTGCCGATAATCCCGCCCCATATCGCTTGCCAAGCAGCGATACCAGCCATCTTCAGCTTGCCAGCGCAGCCCTGCTCGAACGGATTAACCGTGCTAAACGGCCAATCATCCTGATCGATCAGATGGTAGAACGATATCAACTTCAAACGCAGGTGTTAGCGCTGGCGGATAAATTCGCCATCCCGTTAACCAATATGCCCACGGCAAAATGTGCGATCTCAGAGAACACGCCGGGCTGGCAAGGCGGCTACAACGGCGATCTGTCTCGCCCCGAGTTGTTTGAGCTGATGGCCCAGTCAGATTGCATCCTCAGCTTTGGCGTACGCCTGGTGGATTCCACCACCGGCTATTTCAGCCAGCAGATCCCAGAGCAGTCGGTGGTGGATATTCAGCCTTTTTCGCTGAAGCTGGATAACGTTTCCTACCCTGCGGTAACGGCAAGCGAGCTGCTGCAAGCTCTACTGGAGAAAGCTCCTGCCACCAGCCAGCCGCCGCTGAAGCCACTATCCGGACCGCAGCAAAAACTGGCGCAGCCAAGCAGCGAACCGCTCGATCAGGACTATTTCTGGCAGCGGATACGGCGCTTTATTCAGGCGGATGACGTGCTGGTCGTTGAAAATGGCACCTCTGGTGCAGCGATCGGCGGCATGCGAATGCCAAACGGCGTTACCGTGGTCAACCAACCGATTTGGGGGTCGATCGGCTATACCTTACCGGCATTGCTCGGCACGATGATGGCCGCGCCCCAACGGCGGCAGTTGCTGTTTATTGGTGATGGCTCCTTCCAGCTCACCGCCCAGGAGCTCTCAACGCTGTTACGCCATGAGCAAAAGCCGATCGTCTTTCTGATCAATAACGACGGTTACACCATTGAGCGCTATATCCTTGGCGAAACGTCGTCTTATAACGATATCGGCTCGTGGGATTACGCCAAACTCCCGGCGGTGCTAAGCCCGCAGACTCAGGCGTTTTGCGTCGCGGTAGCAACCAGCCAACAGCTGGAGATGGCGCTGGAACAGGCTTCGCGTCAGGACCAGTTGGCGTTTATCGAGGTGAAATTGCCGATGATGGATTCCCCACCGGCGATGAAAGAGTTCTGCCGCCGCTGCAACAGCTTTAACTTTGGGCTGCACAACCCAAGGCGCATTGCCTGATAAAACCAGGGCCTGGCGCAGGGATACCGCCAGGCCAAACTGAACGGGTATACTGTGCTCCTCTCAACGGCTAGGCAAAAGGCCACTAAAGATGTATTTTATATACATCAAATATAGAGGAACACCATGATGGATCAGCAGACCACCCAGCCAGATAATTACTACACCCAAAAATACTCCCTGACGGCCACCCATTCCGAAGTCCTTGAGGCAGCCAAACTGATCGCGCCCGGCAAGACGCTGGATCTGGGCTGCGGCAGCGGCCGCAATTCGCTGTATCTCAACCTGAAAGGTTTTGATGTCACCGCCTGGGACAAAAACGCTGCGTCGATCGCCGCGATAAACCAGATCATAGCCACCGAGCAACTTTCGCACATCAGCGCCAGCGAGCAGGATCTCAATACTCATCGCTTTAGCGGCCAGTACGACTTTATCCTGTCTACCGTGGTGTTTATGTTCCTGGATCGCCAGCAGATCCCACACATCGTGCGCAATATGCAAGACAGCACGGTTAAAGGAGGCTACAACCTGATCGTCGCGGCCATGGATACGCCAGATTACCCCTGCACGGTGCCCTTCTCATTCACCTTCAAACCGGATGAGTTAGCAGATTATTATCAGGATTGGGACATCATCAAATATAACGAGAACCCTGGCGAGCTGCACCGTGTAGATGCCGAAGGCAACCGCATCAAACTGCGTTTCGCCACCTTGCTGGCGCGTAAATAGCCAGCAAGTGTCACGCAGTACAAACCGATTGTCAGGCATATGAAAACCGCGTTGGGCATAACGCTATAGACTGTTAAGGGTAACGATCCGTTTATTCCCTTAGGAGGGCGTATGCCTAATGTGACCATACTGGACAGCGTAGTCCGTTTCCTCGATCGTCAGCACGGCCTGTATATCAACGGCCAATGGCAAACCTCACAGGCCGAATCGCGGTTGGCGGTCTATAACCCAGCCGACGGCAAACAAATCTCCTGCACCGCCGATGCCAACGCCGCCGATGTGGAACTGGCGGTCACCTCGGCCCATCAGGCCTTTACCGCTGGCGTTTGGGCACAGCGCCTACCCGCCGAACGTGAGCGCATTTTACTGCGCTTCGCCGATCTGGTTGAGCAACACGCCGAGGAGCTGGCCCAGTTGGAAACCCTGGAACAGGGGAAATCCATCAACATCTCCCGCGCCTTTGAAGTGGGTTGCACGCTGAACTGGATGCGCTACACCGCTGGGCTGACCACCAAGATCGTCGGCCAAACCCTGGATGTCTCCATTCCGATGCCGCCGGGAGCCAAATATCAGGTCTATACCCGCAAGGAGCCAATCGGCGTAGTGGCCGGGATTGTCCCCTGGAACTTCCCGCTGCTGATTGGCATGTGGAAGGTAATGCCAGCCCTGGCCGCAGGCTGTTCCATCGTCATCAAACCGTCTGAAACGACGCCTCTTACCCTGCTGCGTATAGCGGAACTGGCAAGCGAAGCTGGTGTGCCACCGGGCGTGTTTAACGTGGTGACCGGCAAGGGAGCGCTCTGCGGGAAGGCGCTGACGGAACATCCGCTGATCGCCAAAGTGAGTTTTACTGGCTCCACGCCGGTGGGTAAAGGGATCGCACGCGCGGCGGCGGATCGGTTGACCCGCGTCACGTTAGAACTGGGCGGTAAAAACCCGGCCATCGTACTGAAAGATGCCGATCTGCAACAGGTGATCGAAGGGTTGATGGCCGGCAGCTTCCTCAACCAGGGGCAGGTCTGCGCCGCCAGCTCACGTATCTATATCGAAGCACCGATTTACGATCGACTGGTCGCCGGTTTTGAGCAGGCAGTGAAATCGCTTTCTGTCGGGCCGGGGATGGATGGCAACGCCCAGATCAACCCGCTGGTGTCCAAAGAGCACCGCAACAAGGTGGCCGCCTATCTGGATGATGCCCGCAACAAACACGCCGAGTTGATCACCGGTGCCGCCGGGCCTGACTTACAAGGCTTCTATATTCCCCCAACGCTGGTGATCAATCCCGATGACAGCCTGAACCTGACGCGGGAAGAAGTGTTTGGCCCGGTCGTCAACCTGATCCGCGTAGCGGATGCCGAGGAGGCGCTGCAGAAGGCCAACGATACCGACTATGGCCTGACGGCCAGCCTGTGGACCACCAGCCTGCAAGCGGCGATGGCTTATACGCCACGCATTCAGGCGGGCACGGTGTGGGTCAACACTCATACGTTAATCGACGCCAACATGCCGTTTGGCGGCTTCAAGCAGTCTGGCAGCGGCCGTGATTTCGGCCCGGACTGGTTGGATGCTTATACCGAGTCCAAATCGGTGTGTATTCGTTACTAACCGTTCTGCATCCGTTAAATAGTCAGGGGGCGAATTCTCATTCGCCCCCTGTGTTATTAGCCGTCACTCGATATCGCTGCTTCCCCTCACCCCAACCCTCTCCCACAGGGAGAGGGAGCTGGTACGGCGCTGTAGTCAGGTATAAGAGACAATCTGTAACACCAACTGTCGGACTCAAAACGTAGGGGCGCTGCATGCTGCGCCCGTCTGGATAATCAATAGATTGCCGGAGCTCGCTGTTCCTCTACTCCTTCAACCTGGCTTACTGCTGCTTTTGCCCGTTCAGATTCAGCGTTGGCGTTTCATCGAAGAAGTTCCACGGTTTAAGCAAGGCGTGCACCCACTCGGTTGGCATAATCGGCCACTCTTCCGCTCGCGCCACATGGGTGGTGCCGGTGGTGAGCCAGACCACGTCGTCGGTGTTGTCTATCGGCTGATTGTCCGCCGTGTACTGGCCCAGCCCGGTATCGTGGATCGAGCGGTTCGGGTATTTGCCTTCCGGATAGCGTTCATTCGGGTTATAGCGGGTCACCCACAGTTGCCGATCCATAAAGCTCAGACGGTGGTAAATCCATTCGTCCTTACCAAAATTGGCCCCCTTGGCGATCGGGTGCGTACCGCCCGCATACGGGATCAACTGATAGGAAACCGGGTTACCCATCTTGTTCAACCGGTTCGGGTTGCTCAGCAAGCGGATGGTGGAAGGATCGAATTTCTGTGCCGCCTGCTGTTCGGTAGTAACTTTCACCTGATCGACCTGCATGGTGCTGGTGCGCGGGCCGCCCCGATCGTTAGGCTTCACATCCGGGTTCAACTCTACCAGGCTGTTATTTTCGCCATCCACATCCATATCCAGCCGGAAGTTGTAAATGTGCTGATGGGTGGTGCCCACAATGTTGTGATCGATCAGCGTGCCGTATTGCGTATCCTGCTTGGCCGTCGGATCCTGCATGGTTCTGGCTTTCACCCCTTTCACCGCTTCGATACCCGTTGCCCCAGCGTCGATACCAATGGTGCCGTTCTGGTGGAAAACCCAGTCGAAGATGTAATCGTAGTTGCCTACCGTACTGATCCAGCGCACCACCAGTTCACGGCGTTCGGTGCTGATATTCGGCTGCCCCATTTCCTGATGCTTGTACTCCGGCCCGGCGTAACGCTCAAAGATGGCGATGGCCCGTGGAATAGCGGTCGGCTTGCCGGTGTAATCGGCGATGGTTTCATCCAGCAACACCGCATTTTGCGGTGCATCTTTGCCAAGGGCAATCGGTGAGGTAAGCGTGCCCATGCCGTAATCCCCGGCATCCAGATAGGCTTTGAAATACCAGCCCACGTCCGGATCGCCATAAGGCACGATCATGCCGCCCAGCGACCCTTCATACATCACCTTGCGCTTACGGCCATTATCGTTATAGGTCACGGTTGAAATCACCGGCCCGACGCGGGAATTCAGATGCAGGTGGAAATCCCAGTTCTGCCAGTGGATGGTGTTGCCGGTGATGGTGTAGTTTTTGCCTTCCGGTTCAATAATATCCAACGGTTTGATTTTCGGGGCCTTACGATCGCGTCCGTCATACGGCGTTGGCTTCATCGGCACCGGGATCACCGGCCCCTCTTCAATTTTGATGATTTTCTTCTGTTCGAGGTCGACCACTGCTACCAGGTTTTCGATCGGATGAGCCCAGTAGTTGCCATCGCCAACGTCGAGATAGCTGACCACTTTCAGCAGGCGTTGGTCCTGTTGCAGGCCATCTTTGCCATCAAAATAGCCAACGGTCAGCGGCGTGGTGATCACTTTGCTCGGGTCCGCAACGCCATGTTTCTTCAGGGCTTCGGCATACTCTTTACTGGCGTTGATTATGCTCTGAACGCTGGCGAAGTCATCCAGCAGCACCATTCCCTGAGCGTCTTTGATCGGCTGCCAGGACAGCACTTTTTTCTGTTGCAGATCGACCACGGTTTCAATCACGTGTACCCCGTCGAGCAGCGTGATGTCGGCCTGCCGGGGCTGCTGTACGTCGCGACCGCCTAGCACGAACTGCCAGACCTGGCTTTTTTCCGGTTCACGCAGCGAGATTTCGGTAAAGCGCACGTTGTTTTTATACTCCGGGGCCGCCTTGATGATAGCGACCGCCGCGTTAATCTCCGCCGCACTCAAGGGATTTAGCGGATGGGCCCGATGTTCCACCGCAAAGGTCTGATCCAGACCGGATTGGAACACTTCGTTGATAAACTCGTCGGACATATAGGCCGTTTTACCCTTGAACACCACCGGCACCTGTAATCTCAGCGGCTTGCCGTTAACGATGGCTTCACGGCTATCCGGTTTGACCTTCACATAGGCACCATCTTTCACGATAACGAACATGCGGGCGTAGTCATCCCACTGCACGCTGGCACCAAACTCCTCCAGCGTTTTTTGCAGCGGAACCATATGTGCCGCAGCGCCATGTGCCAACGCCGCTGGCTGCCAACCCGCGCCGATCAGCAAGCCTAACGCCAGCGCAATCACCGCTGGCAGACGTTTGGTTTTGATTGTTGTTGTGTTAGCTACCATCTTTCCCCCGTCACCCATCAAAGAGACATTACCGCCGTTGTTGTTGTGATGAGCCCGTTTTACGGGGCCCCAATTCACCATAGCAACTCTTCACTGGGGACATTTTGTTGTGCTTGCCATCCGATTTGTCACTCCTGACAATCTGCTGGCAAATCATCCAGGCGGGGTTACAGATACTGCTTGCGGTACGCGCTCGGCGAGACGCCAAAACGGGCCTTGAAGGCGGTGGAGAAATGGCTGTGATCGGTAAACCCCCAGTCATAACCAATGTTGGCCAGCTTTTGCCTCTCCTTAGCTTGGCGCAAAACCTGAGCGCAGAGATCCAGCCGACGATTCTTGATGTATTGCGCCACCACCAGCCCTTTGCGGGCAAATAGCCGGTATAGACTACGCACGGAGACGCCGATTTCACTGGCAACCCATTCTGGGCGCAGCTGTTCGGACTGAATATGCTGATCGATAAACGCCAGCGAACGGGTAAAAATGCGCTCATGGCTATCTTGCCCCTCGTCTTGCTCCATCAAGGCAGGCTGTAACAAGGTGGCCACGGCGTTAAGCACCGCTTCGCTCTCCAGGCGGCTCATCTGCGTATTCTGCATACTGCCCAACACCAACTGCTGGCTAAGCTTAGCCACTGCGTTATCGGCAGCAATACGCCGCGCACCGGGCAGATCGGTAAAACGCAGTTGCTGCTCAAGATAACTACGCGGTAGCAACAGTGATAACTGGCGGGACCCCTGTTGGTAGGTAAAGCTGCTGGGCTGCGCGGCGTCGATCAGGGTGATATCCCCGGCAGACAGCACCGCCTGCCGATCGCCCTGCTCCATAACCGACTGGCCACGCAGTTGGAATACGGTAAAAAAGTGGCAACCGTCACTTTGCTCTACTTCGCGGCGGGTGCGATAAAGCCGGGTCTGGGCAGCATCGACTACGCTCAGGCGTAACGCATGGGTGTGGAACTCCTGGATCGCACCGGCAAACCCAGGTGCCAGGGTTTTGGCACAAAACCGGCCACAGGCAGAATTGATTTGGCCTAACCACTGTTCAAAACTGGCATCAGCGAGCCGGGTAGCAACCACCATGATTAACCCCTTGAAACATAGGTAACAAAAGAGAACAGGCTTATCGTACTGAGCAGCATGCCCCGATAGCTGCGGCAATGTGGGCATCAGCCTGAAAATTAACATAACAAACCGATAACATACGTTCAACATTGTTCAGGGGGTTTGATGCTGGGATCACAAACTACAGATAAAGGATAGCTTTCGTCGCGGGGATAATTGCTATAAATAATCGCAGAAAGAAGAAGAGAATAGGGGGTGAAAAGGAAAGGTACGACACCATCCGTAGTGCCGTACCTTAACGATTACTTGCGATTAAGCACCGCAGCGAGCCAGATCGGCTGGTTCACGAGTCAAAAAATCACCGAACTTGCCTTGGCAGGTGGCAACGCGACGGCAAACGGTTACCGCAGAGGTACCGGTACCTGTGATTTGACGCTCATAGGTAATAACACAACCAAGTACATAACCACCAATAACATTTGAAACTTCAGATGCGTTTAATTTTTTCATAAATATATCCTTATAGTAATTACCAAAATGAACTTGCACTATTTTACTAGAAAATAACTTTAGTGTGACGAGATATAATCGTCTTAAAGCGAATAAATTATAATAATAGAGTAAATCCACAGTCAACATTAAAGCCTTACCTGCCCTACGTTATGGATTGATCTTGATTAAAAGCAAGAATAATCCACAATTAAAAAACCTAAATATACATTCATTATATGATTAATAAAAAAATATCGGGTATAAGATATTACAATGTCGGTTACAGGAATAACCCCAACTGACCAGTGATCATCGTATTGGGCTTTGTTGAATAGCGCTCATCCTCACAAGTCCTCAACAGCAGACCAAACATGAGTTGATTACGTGATCTTCATCACTGTATAAATAAACAGTGTGCGTAACATGACCAACCAGGAACAACAATTAATACCACTGGAGAATACCATGAATAAAAATATCGTTAGCTGGTTTGAAATTTATGTTACTGATATGCCACGAGCAAAGAAATTCTATGAGGCAGTATTCAATACACAGTTAGAAAAACTGGAAACCGAGGGGATGGAATACCAGATGTTCCCTTACCAGGAAGGTGGCGAAGGGTCTGGCGGCGCACTGGTTAAAATGGCTGGCGTGCCAGTTGGAGCAGGTGGCACCATGGTTTATCTGTCATGTGAGGATTGCGCCGTAGAAGAAAGCCGCATTGTCCCAAACGGCGGTGAAATCCTGAAAGAAAAATTTGCCATCGGCGAAAATGGTTTTATTTCCATCGCCAAAGATAGTGAAGGCAACGTGATTGGCCTGCATTCCATGAAATAATGCTGTCAGGCTATAACGCTTGCAAGTATACCCACGTTATAGCCTGATGCCATAACAATACGCCAATGATGCCCCTCACCCTAACCCTCTCCCAAAGGGAGAGGGGATCAGATCGAGTTCATTGATTGCTCTGCATAATACCCTATCTTTCTTCTTACTCCCTGGCGTGGTTCTGCAAATTCGGCGACATACCATGAATGAGGGGGCGATCGAGTTTTCTGAGATTATCTATTTACGTCTAAAAGAGCTGGGGCTATCAGCTCCCTCGCCCTGTGGGAGAGGGGATCAGATCGAGTTCATTGATTGCTCTGCATAATACCCAATCTTTCTTCTTACGCCCTGATGTGGTTCTGAAAATTCGGCGACACGCTATGGATGAGGGGGCGTTCAAGTTTCTGAGATTATCTATTTACGTCTAAAAGAGCTGGGACTATCAGCTCCCTCTCCCTGTGGGAGAGGGGATCAGATCGAGTTCATTGATTGCTCTGCATAATACCTTATCTTTCTTCTTCTTACTCCCTGGTGTGGTTCTAAAAATTCGGCGACACGCTATGGATGAGGGGGCGATCGAGTTTTCTGAGATTATCTATTTACGTCTAAAAGAGCTGGGACTATCAGCTCCCTCTCCCTGTGGGAGAGGGTTGGGGTGAGGGGAAAACCCAATAGCTACATTTATTACCCGCATCCTTTTCCACCCTTGTAGATTATTAATAAATTTGACAAAAAGTCACTTTTATCATTTATTTAATGCCGCTGATCGCTCAGCCACACCCGCCGTCAAATCAGATAAAAAAACTGACTGAGGCTGATAAAAACTCTTTTTTATTTCACCAGGAAGGGAATATGCCGCTACATTTACGCCATTTAGTCTTAATACCGCTATTAACGTTGGTGGCTTGCCATCAACCTACTGCCACCAACCCCACTCATTCCCTCGCCGCTACGGTTAAAAGTTCACCGGCGGTGGTAAGCAATGCCCGGTTGGAAATCTCACAAAGCGCGCTGGAATATAACACCCACAAGATTCAGCAACTGTTGGGCGATAAAACTACCCTTTGCGCCATTTTGAAAGGCGATGCCTACGGGCACGACCTTTCGCTGGTGGCACCCGTGATGATCAAAAATCACGTGCAGTGTATTGGCGTGGCCAGTAACCAAGAGCTGCAAACCGTGCGCGAACTCGGCTTCAAAGGCCGCCTGATGCGCGTGCGCAATGCCACCGAAGCAGAAATGCGCCAGGCTACCGACTATGACACCGAAGAGCTGATCGGTAATCTGGAAATGGCGAAGCGCCTGGATGCCATTGCCGCCCAGCAGGGCAAAACCCTACGTTTCCATTTGGCACTGAACTCTGGCGGCATGTCACGTAACGGTCTGGAAGTCAGCGAAGCTGCCGGATTGGCTGAAGCCAAGGCTATCTCTGCATTACCTCATCTGAAAATGGTCGGCATTATGTCCCACTATCCTGAGGAAGATGCAGCCGCGGTGCGCAAGGATCTTGCCCGCTTTAAGGTGCAATCCCAGCAGGTGCTAGACATTACCGGGATCAAACGCAGCGACGTGACCTTACACGTTGCCAATACCTTTGCGACCCTTACCGTACCAGAGTCCTGGCTTGATATGGTGCGCGTTGGCGGGGTGTTTTATGGCGATACCATTGCCAGTAACGACTATAAACGCGTGATGACCTTCAAGTCATCCATCGCGGCACTCAACCATTACCCTAAAGGCAATACCGTCGGTTACGATCGTACCTACACCCTGAAACGCGATTCGGTATTGGCGAACATCCCAGTGGGTTATGCCGACGGTTATCGCCGTGTGTTCAGCAATGCCGGTCATGTACTGATCCAGGGGCAGCGGGTGCCGGTGGTGGGTAAAACCTCGATGAATACCGTAATGGTGGATGTGACCGACGTGAAAGGCGTCACTCCTGGTGATGAGGTGGTGTTCTTCGGCAAGCAGGGTAATGCAGAAATCACCGCCACTGAAGTCGAAGACATCAGCGGTGCACTGTTTACCGAGATGTCGATCCTCTGGGGCGCGACCAATAAGCGCGTGTTGGTGGATTGATGCCAAGATCCGGCAACGGCAAACCGTCATTGCCGGATCAACCGATGCAACAAGTTAACTTGGTCAGTTTCAATATTTGAGCGGCAGGTGATAAATCTCCTTCAGCACGCCATCCTCAAGCTTCACATATCCCCCTTGCTTCAGTTGCGCGAGGATCTTCATGATACTACTGCGTGATAGGTGAGTTTTTTGCTGAATATACTGGGAGGCAGAAATACGCTCTCGGAATTGCGCTGGCTCGCCCATCAACTCTATCAGTTGAAAGCGCAGAACTTCATATGCGCTGGGGGCCGCAAGATAGGTGCCCAAAGTAAACAACCGGTGTGTTGCCCTGAATATATGTCGGGATAGCAGCTCCCACAAATTGAGCCGCGAAACCAGTTGCCTCGCCTCCGATAAAGTGAGGGTGGCAATTTCGGCCTCGCTTTGAGTCTGGATAAATATCCCCCCTTCCGCATCAACGATGCCACCGATCCCGACAATGCCGGGAACACGCAGTATGCTGATGAGGATCTCATCGGCGCTATGATGGAATCCGCAGATCCCACTACGGATAAGATAACAATACGAAACCCCATCTTTAAAAGGGTAGAGCCGGGTTCCAGAAGGAATCATGTCAAAAGAAGCATGGGGGCTCAGTTTTTCAAACAGTTCGATCGTCGCGGCATAATCATGGGGAAACGGCTCAGCTTTCCTGGTCATAGTGTTTGTCAGCGCATGCAGCCAAGTGGTTAAGATTAGCTTAAATCTAGCATATTCTGGCCAAGAGCCAGGCCCCCTGACCTAGACAAAAACCAGGCCCCGCACGGCAGCGTTCGAAACCGCCGTGGGATCCTATGATTACTGATAAGTGAAAGCCATCTGCACTATGCTGCTGAAAGTACCGGGGCCGGTATCGCTGAAGCTCATCAGCCGCCCGGCCAAGGCGTAAGTGGCATTATGCTGTGCATCAACCGATACGGTCATGCTACTACCGTTCCCTTGCACCAACGTTTTATTGGCCGCCTGTGCCAACTGTACCGCGGCATTCACCGCAGTACCTGCATTAGCATACAATGTTGCATCAGCCGTAGCTGGCGTACCGCTAAAAGTCACCGTCGCTGAGGTGGTACTTGGTGGGCAATTAACCAGCTTAACCTCAAACGACTGCCAATCAGAAGCATTGCCAGCGGCCCTCATTTCGTTAAGGCGGACCTGGCCAAAGTCCACATCCTGACTGACCGAGGCGGTATCAACAGTACAGGGGCTTGCCACCACTATACCGTTAATATTGAGATCCGTAGCCTGAACGGCACTACTCATTATTCCCGCCACGATGATTAGCAATGTACGTGTTATCAGTTCGCTCATTCAGGCATCTCCTTGCGCAACGACGGGCTTAGTTATAGGTAAAGTTGGCTTGCACCAATGCAATGATACTGCCTGGCATTACGTTACCGGTCGGTGTCACGGCACGGGCACTCAGCGCATAGGTTACGGTTCTGTCCGCCTGTACCGCTTGAGTCAGGGTGCTGCTGTTGCCCAAAATCGTACCACCACTGGATAATTCAACCGCCAGCGGGGTTGCAACCCCCGTATTGAGGTACATATTGGTTTGCGGAGCCGCAGCAGCCGTACCGGTAAAGGTCACCGTAACATTGCTCGTCCCTACCGGGCAGGAGGTTAACAACAGATTAAACGCCTTAGGTGTCGTCCCTGCACCGGCAGTCTCCAGCGTATTGGCTTGAATGCTGGTGCCTAGATCAACGTTAAGGTCGCTATTGTTGTTATTCACCACACAGGGCGAAGCCACAACATTCCCGGTAATATTGATATTGACCGGATCGGCTATCGCGTTATTATACCCCATAGCCATAGCTAATAAGACTAATAGCACATGCTTCACTACTGCTTTCATAATAAATCCTTTTTAGGTGACATTTATCTATCGATAGTTAACATTCAAGGTGGCAATCGTATTAGCTGTACCCGCCGTTACATCAGTCAGAGTACGATAATAACGCGCCGTAAATGGGATATTTTCCTGGCCACCGCTGGTATACCTTGTTGGTATATTAGCGCCAATGGGCAGCGGGATATCATTATTTAATATCTGAATGCCAATGCCTCTTGAAGTCCCAGCCATTCCCGCATTACTCACCTGGAGCACCCCATCAGCTCCCGTATCTGGATTTGGTGTGCCGTTTAATAACACGTAGATCGCTACTTGTGGCTGGCAATTCAGCAATACGTTAAATGTTTTATCTTTGGCCGTTGACCCCACCGCGGGTAAGTCATTGCCTGTAACATCGTCCAGCGTTACCGATTGGTTTTGTGACCCCACATCTACGCTACAGGAATTAGCTATCACATTAATATTAAATGGATTAGTGACAGCCAACCCTTGCCCATTAACCCCTGTTTGGTTACTACTTGTCCCGTTAACCCCCATCAAGGTTAATGCCGGAATACTGTATACGCCCGGCGTCAATGCGGCCGTGGTGATGAATTTTACTTTGACGGTCACAGATACTGATGTTCCATATGGATTACCGGTATAGGGTGTAGTTGCAACATTATCTATTGGCATAGGATAAAAAACACCACTGAATGAATCGCTGATAGCGGCAATAAAACCGATTCCTGGTGTTCCGGTGTTATAGACATTATAGACCACGCCTCCATCCGAATAAGTCAGACCTGATGAGGAAATATAACCAAATGCGGTTAAACCATATATTTGCTCCGTACAGTTGGTTATCAACTGAGCAGAAACCTGCCACCAATCACCCACAGGATTTTCAGTGGAAATGCCGAAAGATGGGATATTAAACGTCATCGTGGATACGGGAACTCTAACATCATAGTTATTTGTGCAACCTGCTCTAGCCGTATTAATCAATAACCACCCACAGACCAGCAGCACTAGCACACTACGAACTCTCATCCATCGATTCATTCTGTTATTTCGCATTGACAACCTCACCGACACTGCTCATTCAGGGTCTGAACGCCAGCATTCTCTGTTGTTTTTTTCACCAGGGAGTAACTCACCTGACACTGTTGGTCTGCTCCTGCCCCCCACTTCACTGTGAGCGAACCGCTGTCCGCCAGACCAGTCAGATAGACCTGGCCCGCATCGCCGACGATAAAGCCCTGTGTGGTTTTCTGCGCAGGATCGCTCACCGTGGCACCAAACGGCACTGGCGCGCCGCCAGTTCGGAGCAGCGTCATCAATACACGCTGGCCCACATTGGCCTCGAAATTGGCCCGCACTACAGCACCGCGGGTCGGTACCACATTTTGGCTGGTCAGCGTCAGGTCGACGTTATCCGGCAACGTTGCGGTATTCAGCTGTACCTGGTTTTTGCGGTACGGACTGGTGTACGGCACGATGGCGTAACCCCGCCAGTCGGTTTTCACCCCTGTCTGGTTGCTGACGCCTACCCCCCTGGCGCCCGGTGCTTTCACCAACGCAATGGTCTCCCCCATCGGCTGACCAAAAGTGATACCGTCCTGATGTACCACGATCCCGCCCTGCACACCATAGTTCACGCGTCGGCTGTTGTTATCATAGGCATATCCGGCATTCACTTCCCCGTAGGTGCCACGATAGTCGGCGTTCAAGTTGCCGCTGTTACCCACGCCCTGGCTGCCATAGCCTTGCTGTGCGCTCCAGCTCAGGTTGTTGTCCGCAAGCGCCGTACCGTTGAGGCCCACCGTGTTGGTGGTCCCCCCTTGCTGACTGCTGTTCACGTTGTAGCTGGCATAAGTGTTTTTCAGCCAGCGATCCAGCGGGATACTGACGTTAAAGGCAAACACCTGGTCACGGTCATACACCTTGCCGCTGCCGTTGCTGGCGCTCGCGTTCTCGTTGTAGCTGTAGTTCAAGCCATAACTGATGCCATTCCAGCTATTGCTGTAACCGGTACCGATAGAACGCATGGTACGATCTGAATTCCAATAGTCTTCAGTTACCAGGCTCAGTGAAAGCGATCCTGCCCCTTGCCACAGGCTCTGGGTCATGGTCAGTTCGGTACGGTTACGCTTGCGTTCGTTAAGCGGCATGCTGAACTGGCGATCGCGGTAGGTATCCAGCACTTCCTGCAGGCTGTAGTAACCGTCCGTCGAATAGCGATAACCGGCAATGGCAAAGTTGGTACCGGTCTGCACAATGTTTTTGCTGTAGCGGATACGCCACGACTGGCCATTGTCTTTTGCCCGGTCTTGCATCGTTGACCACGCCTGGGTAACGTCGGTAGAAAATGCCCCAAAGTCACCGAGGTTTTTACCTACGCCCAGCGCCACCGACTGGTACTTGCTGGCAAACTGCCCACCACCATAGGCAGTAAAGCCACGTGGCAAACCGTAAATCGCCGTCCCCTGACCGAAACTGGTTTTGTCCACGCTGCCGTCATAAGAACGGTACTGCCCACTGGTGGCGCTGTACTTCAGGCGACCTTCACGCTGTAAGACGGGCAATGAGGCAAACGGCACCACCAACAACTGTTCGCTACCATCGGCTTCCTTGATTGTAACGAACAGGTCACCACTGCCCCCAGTCGGGAACATATCATTGATTTCAAACGCGCCTGGAGCCACATAGCTCTGGTAAATCACGTAGCCGTTCTGGCGGATAATCACCTGCGCATTGGTACGAGCAATACCGCGTACCACCGGCGCATAGCCTTTCAGGCTGTCCGGCATCATGTCATCGTCCGAAGCCAGTTGTGCCCCACGGAACGGGACGCTATCGAACACGTCACTCGGTGAACTGCTGTCACCCAGCGTCAACTGGCTTTTCAACGCGACAATATTGCGCTGCGCGTAGGTATAGACCGTATCCCACTTGCCTTGGCCATTACTGTCGCGGTTATAGGTCGTGTAGTTACGCAGACGCCATGGCCCCAGGTTGATGCCCGGGCGCAGGTTGGCGTACTGGCTGTTATCATCACGGCCATCGCCATTGCGAGCATAATTGTTGGAGCCGCTCAGACTGTAGTTAAGTAACAGTGCGGGGATACCGTTATCCCATTGGTTCTCCGGGACATAACCCCGCGCCTTCTGCGAGATAGCCGCCTGCGGGACGCCCAGCAACAGTTGCTGAGCACTAAAACGGAATTCAGCACTGGCCTGTGGGATACCGCTCAGGTTGGCACACTCGCCCTTGGCATCACCCAAGCCGGGAAACAGATCGGTTTTCACGCCCATGGCATTCAACGATGCGACGCTCAAACACGGCTGCAAGCTCTCTTTGCCGCTAGCGTCTTTCTGCATGCGGAACTCGACGTCGCGCGTATCCTGGCTTTCATTGTTAAGATAGATATCAACCCGGTAAGTGCCCGGAGCCTGGTTGGCCCCGTCTTCAAACACAGTCAGATCGGTACTGCCCTGATGCGGGTTGTCAATCTCCAGCATTGCCGGGTTAAAGTAGTCACGGGCCTGCGCGCCAAAGGAGACGCAACCCAGCATCGTTAATTGAGCAGCAATCAAATACGCCAACCGGCTGATACGCGGCTGTGGGGTAAGTCTGGCCCGACTTTTAGGGGTATTCATCCGTTTTACTCCGTTGCCTGCAGGGCGAAGAACAACCCTGTGTCCTGATCCTCACTGCCTGTGAGAACGCTTACTGTTGTTAGATCTTTGGCAGGCTCAATCAAACTCAAAGTGGCTTGGTGTGTTCATTACCAATGCCGCCGTAGTCGCTGATGATTTTCCAGCTCACGCTGCCACCGCTGGATCCGGCAGGCAGTGCAAAGGTTGCGGTGTCCATCGGGGCCACATAGGTCGCCTCTTTCAGTTCCTTACCGCCCACCTTCACCAGCTGAAAATTCATATAGAACGGTGTCGGATTGGTCACCTGCACGCTGTTGCCTTTACGCTGCCAGGTCAATTTTTCGGTCTGTTCTTCCGGCACGCCTTTCAGGCCTTCCGGGCGGTAAATCAGCTTGATGCGTGTCTTGACCGCAATCTGCAACGTGTTCTGATTGGTATCCTTAGTTACTGACGGGATGGACTTGATGTTCATCCAATACAGCGATTCCTTATCATTTGGCAGGTTGCCGCCTGCACGCACTACGCGCAGCACGTTCTCTTGGCCACCGTCCAGACGGAATAGCGGAGGGGTCACCATAAAGGGGGCTTTCTCAGCGCCACCGGTAGTGGTCTCGATCCAGCTCTGGATCAGGTACGGTGTTTTGTCCGGGTTGTTGACGCTCAGTGAAGACTCCTTCTTGCCGCCGTCATAAATCAGCCGCGTGCCACCTACAACTATACCGGCCTGAGCCACACTGGCGGTCGCCAGCAAGGTGACTAACAGCGTGGTAGGAATAAATTTCATAGTCAGGATCCATTAAAGAGAAGAAAAGCCGGCAAACAAGCGCCGGCTCGAAATAATCATCTGGCACCTACAAGGCACCCCACAACTTAGTTGTAGCTGATGTTAAATAAAGCTACAGCGTTAGCTGCACCCACTGTCATGGCAGTAGAGGCAACCGTCGCGATATACTGCGCTTTGAAGTTCAGGGTGTTATCGCCAGCAGTCAGAGTGTATGGTTCAGAAGCAGTACCCAATGTCACTACGTTGTCAGCACTGTCTAACAGTTGGATACCTACACCTGTTGCACCACCAGCAGTCAGAGCCAGTACTTGAGGGTTGCCACTATCATAAGCACCATCAAACGTCACGTTAGCGGTTGTTGCCGGGCAAGCAGTAACGTTAAGAGCAACTACTTTTGCCGCAGAAGTGGTACCAGCAGCACCAAATGAAGTTACAGGTAAATTACCGAGGAATACTTCCAATGGATTCGCCGGACTGTTAGTTACCGTACAACCAGTAGGAATGAGTGAACCAGTGAAATTCACCTGGCCTTCAGCTGCGTTAGCAGAAACACAAAATGCAGAAGAAATCAGCACAGCTACAGCGATCAGATTCTTTTTCATAACAATTTTCCTTGAGTATATTAAACTTGGCTCCGGACAAAACAAAATCGTGACCATCTCCAATAGAGATAATAAGATTTTTAATATCTGAATTTCCATGCCAGTTTAGGTTTGTAACTAGTAATATAAATTACCCAACCAATAAGGAACTTCTTTCTTAGTAAGGTTTTGTATTCAGACGCAGGGGATAGAGCAGTTATTAACAACCTCACTCGTTATCACCTAAGAACATTCTCGTTTAAAATGGCAAGATCCTCAAGATGTTTGTTGGTGTAATTTTACACCGCTTAACTCTCTTTTTTAATAACGCCAAACCGCCCCTTCAGATAACTTTTAAATGATAAAAATCATGATATTACCGCTGGCAATAAAAAGCAGATAATAATAGCTCTCAATTAACTACTGGCATACAGGCTCTGGGGAAGGTTATTAAAGATAAACCTGCGCCAGGTTTGGGTTGGCACAGGTTTTAACGAGGAAGATAGGCCGCTGTTTTAATACTTAAGCGGCAAATGGCAGATTTCTTTCAGGATACCGTTATCCAGCTTAACAAATCCCCCTTGCTTAAGCTGCGAGAGGATTTTCATAATGCTGCTGCGGGACAGGCGCGTTTTTTGCTGAATATACTGTGCCGCAGAAATATTCTCTCTGAATTCAGCCGGTTCGTGCATCAACTCCAACAGTTGAAAGCGGAGGATCTCGTACGCGGTAGGGGCATTGAGGTAGCTACTCAACATGAAGAACCGCTTGGTAACCCGGTAAATATGCCTGGACAGCTGTTCCCATAAATTGTCACGAGCAATAATTTGCCTGATTTCCTGGGTAGGGACAATAGCTATCTCTGAGATCGTCTGGGGGTGTAAAAACAGTGCAGCGTTGGCCGCCAAAGCCCCTCCCACACCAATGATGCTGGGTACATACATGACGTTGATTAAAATTTCATCAGGCCCATGATGCAATTTGCAAATGCCGCTGCGTATCAGATAACAGTACGGCTCACCCTCTTTAAACAGGTAAAGCCGGGTTCCTGGTAGGACAACCTCAAAGGTGACATGGGGGCACAGCTTTTCGAACAGTTCGACTGTCGCAGCAAAGTCATCATCGCCATGTTGTTCTTTTATACTCATAAAACCTGTCAGCGTAGAAGGTGATCTGCTTTCAATTTAGCATATCAATACCTTCTACGCGTACCTGCAAAAGGCGACCAAGCGACAACGTTGGCACACTCAATTCGGCAAAGGTTTAAGCATTCTTTGAATACGTTGGGGATAATGAGCTGATTTTTTAGCAAGTGGAGCAAGGTCAGCAGGTCTTGATCGGTGCCAACGTTAAACTTCTTCATGATGAGATACTTATGTGAACTCACCGTTTTAGTACTGATCTTCATCTTTCTGGCGATAGCATGAGTCTCTTCCCCCAGATAAAAACGCGTAGCGAAGCTAGCCTGCTGCACTGTTAGCGTCTGGTGCTTACAAACCTGGCAGTTTAGCTTGGCCGGAGCTTGCGTCTCTAGCAGGCTACGCAACCAACCCTGCATAACAAGATCCGCTACTTTATCCCGAGAGTCTGAACGGTTGATAAAAACACTATTTGACTGGCATAAGGGGAGTTGTCCGTAGGCTATTTCAGTCTCTCCTTCAACTATCCCAATCAGCAGGCAACCTTGTGGGCGCATTTTGATCATCGGTTGGCAGAGAAATTGCTCACCTGCAGAAAAATTCTTGACGATGATGTTGGCGTGCTTAATAGAATCACTATCCAGTACGTTAAAATGGACTTGTTCACTGTGGCCAAATAAATCCGCCAGCAACCACTCCATACCGATACGATACAAAGTATAGCTATCCTCAAAGACAACGTTCAATGTTTACATCCTTTAACAAATCTATTCAGTCAGGGAAAAATCTTTTTTAGCTAAAAAAACAGATTCACCACCAACAGCTAACAGAATTCAGACCCTTGCAATTTGCATGCAGGAATAGACTAATGGGCTTATACGACATGCTTTAATAAGGCAAACACAGCCCATCATAAAAATTAAAATACTGGGATTATTCTGATACGATAGCACGAGGATATTCAAGCTTTTTCTTGGTGTAATTTTACACCCTTAAATAACTTTTAAAACCCATTAAAATTAGCATAATCCTCCCTTTTGAAAGACTAGCTATACATTGCTGGTGGCTAACCGCGCGCCACGGAGGGAATCAAGGTGAGCAACGAAATAAAACCTTCTATTACATACGATTGTAATATGATACATAAAAAGCCCTTGGCCGAAATCGAACTACTCTTGCGGCATCTCTCGCCACACGCCAACAAGGTTGAAACAAAAAACAGGCAATCACTTAACTACATTGCAGGCGGGCAGCATCACTGTTTTCTGCTGCACAAAGGTAGCGTGACGCTGTATCGCAACATTGATGGCATGGTGTTGAACTCAGAGTCTGCGCCCTACCTCTTTGGCATCAGCACACAACTGCTAGAGGCTGACTATCTCTATATTCGAACCCAGGAGTCTTCAGAGGTCAGCGTTATCTCCATTGAAGAGGCCAATAAAATCATTGCCAAAGAAGATCTCTGGCAAAGTTTATCTACCCTGTTAATTTATACGGCAACCCGGGTCTATGACCATTGCACCAAGATTTCGTCACTCTCGTCCTATGAAATCATCTGTTATCAACTCTTTGAGTTAATGGGTGAACCGGAAGAAATCAGAAACAGCGTCAGCATCGTTTCCTATATTAAGAGCCGTACTTTTCTTTCACGCAGCAGTATTATGAAAATCCTGGCACAGTTGAAAACCGGAAATTATATCGTGACGGATAAGGGCTTGCTTAAAGCAATAAATAATATCCCATCAAGATATTGATCTTATCGTGAGTACCGGATCCAGCGTAAGCACGCGGAGGTTGATAACGCGGCTTCCAGGATACACTCTGCTGGAAGCCACGATGGGCAATACGCTTACTCGTCGAAGAACCAATAACCCTGATTAACCAGGCCGGTTAACTCGGCAACGAACGCCGGGTTTTGCAGCGCCTCACCTAACTCTTGCTTACCGACGATAGTGTAACGGCATAGGGCATCGGCGGCGTTAGGCTCGACGGTATCCAGGCGTTCGCTGTTGATAAAGAAGCTACCACCCACCTCCAGCACTCTTAAGCCACTCAGGCGAGTCAGGACGGCACCGTCCATCAACGCTTCGATAACCTCATCCTGCTCGTAAGGTGGTTGCGCTGGGGCGATATCCAACTCGTGGCGTGGCGTGGTCACGAAGCGGCCAAACCACTGTTTAAAATCTTCCGGCTGATTAATCAGCTCGGTCATCATCCCACGCAGGCGATCGAGCTCATACTCTTCAACCCGGCCCGGATGTTCCCGGCAGGTTAAATCAGGATCGCTGTAATGCTCGCCCCCGAGATCGTTTTCCAGCGCATAGTCCGCGAAGCTGCTGATTAAATCCCTGCCGTTAGGGCCACGGAAGCCAACGGAATAGTTGAGCGCGGTTTGGTGGGTAAAGCCGTCGTGCGGGAAGCCCGGCGGAATATACAAGATATCGCCCGGCGCCAGATCTTCATCGATAATCGGCTCGAAAGGTTCCACGTGCAGCAGCGCCGGATGCGGGCAAAACTGCTTCAGCGGCAGTTTGTCACCCACGCGCCAGCGGCGGCTCCCCATGCCCTGGATGATAAATACGTCGTACTGATCGATATGCGGCCCTACGCCGCCACCAGGAACAGAGAAAGAGATCATCAGATCGTCCAACCGCCAGTCCGGTAACACGCGGAACGGGGTGACCAGCTCCGCTGATGGGGCATGCCAGTGGTTTACCGCCTGCGCCAGCAGCGACCAGCCAGTTTCCCCCAGGTTATCAAAATGCTCGAACGGCCCGTGGCTGGCCTGCCATTGACCATGGGTTTGGCTGACCAGACGGCTGTCTACCTCAACCTCCATCGCCAAACCGGCCAACTCGTCCGGGGTGATCGGATCGACAAAGTTCGGGAAGGCATTTTTTAATACCACAGGTTGTTTTTGCCAGTATTTCTCTAAAAATTCGGGCCAGTTAAGATTCAGTTGATAAGCCATGGTTCCACACCAGTGAGAAGACAAACGGGCCTGATTATAAAGAGGCTGCCACCCATGCCGCCTTGTCATTGGTCAATGACTGGGCGTTCAATCAGGCGAAAATAATGCCCCTCTCCCAAAGGGAGAGCAGCTGTGTTTAAAGTCAACGGGTGATGATTAATTTGTCACCCAGTT
>RCUN01000176.1_pt1 | contig 59510 bp, 56 predicted proteins | sample 2166181 | NCBI WGS metagenome assembly RCUN01 (sample SAMN09932603, study PRJNA488358) | compost metagenome | feature: garden; material: soil; isolation source: compost soil in crotononitrile-enriched culture | place: Germany: Experimental Botanical Garden Goettingen | collected 2016-01-27 | reverse complement strand
AAGCAGCACCGTATGCTGGGCACCTATATCAATTTGCTGGTCCAGCAGGGATTCACCATCCGCTATCTGAACGAGTGGGGTCCTTCGGCACAGCAGATTGCCGACAATCCGGCACTGGATGAAGAGAAAGAACGCCCGATGATCTTTATCCTGGCGGTACAAAAGCCCGCTGCGTAATGGCTATTCGCTTTATTAAATATCGTTAAAACATCCAATATTGGGGAGGCTGCCTCCCCCCAATACTTTCCAAGCTTATTCACAGCAAACGGTTCTGGGCAACTTCAGGACAACACCGTTTCACCGTCGATACAACTTACTCGCTCGCCATTTCGCCTTCGTGGCTTTCCGGCTCTGGTTCGCTCTGAACCTCCTCAACCGGCGGCATCTCCAAGCGTAGATCGATCCAGCGCCCTTCAGGAATGTCCATCGGCTCCCCTGCAACGATCGCTGCGGTATCAATATCAAAGCGGCGTTTGCTGACCTTGACAGTGATAGTACCGTCTTCGGCCACTTCGGTGGCGACGAAGCATAGACGGTTACCATTGACGTCCTGCGGGACTTCGATGTTCCAGCCTTCCTCAGCAAAGCCTAATGAGCCTTTAACCTCGTATACACCTAAATCGATGCGCTCTGTGGTTACGCCTTGTGATTCATCATTTAAGTTGCTTATTCCATCACCGTATAATTTAACGATTGGGGATGCTGATTTAATAAAACCATTAGTATCTACAGTTGTATTTGCAGAATCCCATATTAATTGCCATGGTCCCCATACACCGGTTCTTTGTACTCTAAACCAGGTTTTCGGTGTAAATGTTGATCCAGGATGCGAGGTTAATGTTTGTTTGCACGTTGTTCCATAGCTAACAGCCAAGTTTTCAACAACAAGATATGCATGTACGGTTCCGGTGGGCCATCCGGACGGCATTCCAGTTGTTGAGGTAAATCCACTACCTGCATAAAAACCTACAGCTCTTGATGTATCTAAATCAATATTATTACTACTATTCTGTTGTGTTGAACCTAACCCAAAACTCCCAGTTTGAAGAGGGTTGGCTAGATTTCCATTGTGCCAAACTTCTTTCCATGCACCCACGCCGTTATTTTGAATGCGGCGGAATGCCATTTTGTCAGCACCGAATGGGAAGGCGATCTGGAATCCGTATGTTCTATTAGCATATCCAAATACGTTAAAAATATGGTTATTCGCTGCATCAAACGTATCAGTCATTGATGATACATTACCATAGAAAGCACCATTAATACGGTAATCCGATGCTAATGTATACCCCGTCAATGATGATCTATAATCTGTCCCTAGACCATATGCGCCGATTTGTAAGTAACGGGCGTCACTCTTAGCTCGCGCCTCATAAATATCCCACTCGCTCCAGGTGTCAGAAAGAGCAAAGTATGTGCGAGTGTAATAATAACCAACAATATTCCAAACATAATAATTTTGTGTTACACCAGTTCTCCCGTTCGCCTGTGCGTGTGAGTTGATGACTTCAAGAGTTCCGGCAACCGCAACCGGATAATTTCTTGCAAGTGTTGCGTTAGCTGTTGAATTTTGAAAATACCGTTTTTCATCGACAATCGTGTTTAAATCCTGAGTTCCTAATTGTGTCGCCTCCGATAATAATCTAGCATTACCGACATAAACATTACTAGGAAAGGTTACAGTTCCGTCATTTTTATACACTGCACTAAAAGCAGTTCCTCCCCAACGCTGCGTCATCTGCCCCGTAGCAGAGGTTACATAAATTGCCCCCTGCTCAACCCCATCCATATCCTTATAACGCAAAATCACATTTGCACCGGCAGTTTTTGCTTGAAAAACGTTATCACCAAGTGATGTCGAGCCATTATTAAACGTTGCGGCTTTAGTGAACAATACCGGACCAGCTATACTTTGGTCTGCAGTAGTTGTTTTTGATAGATAATCGGCCTGGATCTTCGCTAATGTTGGCACAGTTAGCTTTGTGCCATCATCCTTGGTAAAGGTCATATCCCCAGAACCAGTAAACCAACTCACCGTATCGTTGCGACTACCTTGGAAGAAGGTCAGCATTGCCGCAAAGCGAGCGGAGAATTGGCTGATATCACCTTCATAGGTGGTGATAATCGCATAGCTCTGCCCGCTGGCCGTTGAACCGGCATAGTTGCTGTTGAGAGTCAGCGAGGTATTGCTATTTACCTGCTTAACTTCATACAGCTTATTGTCTGGAGCCAGTAAAATCATACCAGACATCACACCAAACTTAGCATCGGCCCACGCGGTGCCAGTACCCGTTACGGTTGCGTTATTAGCAGTTAAATTGATAGTGCCTGTTTTGTACCACATAGATATTTACTCCAAATAAAAAACTGCTCATAATGGATTCGGATTAAGAATTAAATCACCTAACATTAAGCCGAGTTCCTTACTTGTAATTTAACTAAAAACCCGAATTTTATATGAAATTAAAAAACCTTAAAAATACATAGCCAATTATTTGATTACTTTTTGGCATGAATTGATAAAGGTGTTTAAATTCTGGATTAGCTTTACTAATCATCTATTGAGCCAGAACTGATTCCGGTTAAAATACTGGCTCAGGCTCATCAGTTGCGGGCATTTCAACGCGCAGATCAATAAAACGCCCCTCAGGGATATCAATCGGAGTACCGTCCGGCATCTCAACAAAGATCTGTTGCTTTTTATCATCGATTTCCCCGCTATCCATAGCCTCGATGTTACGCGTTGAATATGGTCCGGTGTCGTAACTGCGATGATATGTACGGATCTCAATATCGCCATCCGGTAAAACTTTTGACTCTATCCATATTAATGGGCGCTTATTGTCATCGACCGGGATTTCGATACCATTTCCTGCACCACCCCAGGCAGCATCAGCATTAAAACCACGAACGCCGGATACCAGGTAAACACCTTTGCTAATGCGCTTAGTTATTACACCTTGGCTTTCTTCGTTAAGCTCGCACTCACCAGTGCCAAACAATTTAACAATCGGAGATGCTTTCTTGATAAAACCGTTTGAATCAACCGTAGTATTGCCACTATGCCATGCGGAAACAAAGTCTAATGTTCCATTGGAACGTGTCCAACCGGCATGTAGTTTTATTGCCCCTGGTGTGGCTCCATGAGATGTATAGATATGCCCTGAGTAAGAGCCGGAAATAGAAGCCGTCACCCCAACCATTGCGGAGCCACCTGCTGGTGCACCATTTTGGCTTTCTACTGCACGATGTATACCGGCAGGTGATGAGTTTTTAGTAAAATCAAAAACCTCAGAACTATTTGTGACACCCAAACCAAAGTCGCCAACTTTAATTACAGCTTTATCCCCAACATATAAATTATTTAAAACATGTGCAGTGCCCGCTCTAGAATTAACAAAAAATACCGGCTTACCCCGTTCAACCCCTGGGCCTAAAATCTCATTCCCACCAGTAGGAACAATCGAAAAACCAAACCAAGTCCCAATTGTAAAATTATTTGGTCGATCGAAGCTTGCTGTATCATGCCCTCTGAACATAACGGGAAGATTGGCAACATCAGGAACATCCGTAGGCTGAGAGTGGATCGCATTAAATGTTAAAGTTCGTGGGACGTTAAGCTGACCATCCGCTTTACCAATTAGACTATGCGAAGCACCTCCCCATCGAATCGTCATTTGTCCTGTTGATGTGTCACTATAAACCGCACCTTTCTCTATCCCTGCTGCATCTCTAAATCGAAGCAATAGGTTCGATGTAGTGCTTCCGGCCTGCATAATTTGATCACCAGTAGAGTTAACACCCCCTGCAGTTGTCAAATATCCTGCTGCACTAATTCTTGCCGATAGGTCTGCAGTTGTCCCATTTGAGTTCCAAAAGTTCCAGCCTCCCTGGAAGGCACCTTTGTGAGTGATAAAGTCTGTCGCACCAGTAAGGCCATCATCAGCCGATGTTTTTCTATTCCATGAAACCCAAGCCCCTTGCGAAGCTGGTATAAAACCAGTTGCATTTGAAGATGTAGATAATCGAACGGGTTTAGAAAATAACACCGAACTCGCAATACTCTGGTCAAGAGACGATGACCTAGAAACATAATCAGTCTGGATCTTCGCCAGCGTCGGCACCGTTAGTTTTGTGCCATCATCCTTGGTAAAGGTCATATCCCCGGAGCCAGTAAACCAGCTCACCGTATCATTGCGGCTGCCTTGGAAGAAGGTCAGCATTGCCGCAAAGCGGGCGGAGAACTGGCTGATATCGCCTTCATAAGTGGTGATAATCGCATAGCTCTGCCCGCTGGCCGTTGTACCGGCATAGTTGCTGTTAAGAGTCAGCGAAGTATTGCTATTCACCTGTTTAACTTCATACAGCTTATTGTCCGGTGCCAGCAAAATCATACCTGGCATCACGCCAAACTTGGCATCGGCCCACGCAGTGCCAGTACCGACTACTGCTGTGTTATTAGCAGATAAATTGATCGTACCTGTTTTGTACCACATAAACACTACCTCTATAGAGCTAAAATTAGATCTATTCATTTAAAAATAGACAATGTTAACCAATAAAAAAACTTAACATGAGACATGGAAAGCATAGAAAAAATCATTAATAACAGAATGGAGTTAAGCCTTAAACACCATAACAGTAATAATATCAAGTACTGTCGATGGTCCTCCACCACTACGAGATGAGCTATAATAAAGTGACACAGCTTTATTTTCAGGTAATACATATAAAAACGTGCTCATTCCAGTATCTGAGTCCCTCATGCTGTTTGTCGATGCTGAAACACTTTTTTCTAGAGCGCCATCAATGTAAATAGATGATATAGAAGATGCGTAATTGTAAATGGGTGCTCCACTTGTTGGCGTTGTGCTCTTTCCTGCAGTACATAATATTACTGGCACAACAATATTACGAGAAAAAGGCTGCGCAGGAATATAAACCGTGTCACCAGACTTAACTACAAACACCTTAGTTATGTCACCAACAATGTTTTGAGCATAAACTGTACCTTTTACAGTACAGTTCTCATTTATCACTACATTATTGAAAGTTCCGGACGATGCATCAATATGCCCCCGAACAGTTGCATTATTAAAAAGAGCACCACCATTTTTATTAATCGCCCATCCAGTGCTGCCATCCTCTCGATAGTTACTTGAAGAGATAACATTACCAATTTTTGCATTAGTAATCGTCCCATCAGCAATAAACGCCGAGTTAATAAACGTCTGGCCATTTTGCACGGCGAAGGGAACAGACACATTGCCCTCATCTTTGGTCACCAAGGCAAATCGATCTGCCCGCACCAGGAATTGCCGGTTACCGGCGTCATCAACCCCCAATGCCAAACCGGCAACGCTGCTTTCCCCCTTCTTACTGGTTTCAACTTTTACCGACCAGGTTGCAGATACCTTGCCATCCAAGGTCGCCTGCGCAGAACTCACCTGCTGGACTGCCGCCTTGTTATCACCCACTGCCGTATTCAATAACTTGATATCGTTAGCCGTTGCCGATTGGTTATCGGTCACGGTTTTCGACAGCGAGGTAATCGCCGAAGTATTGTCACCAGTAGCTGATTGCAGAGCGCCAATTTGCTGAGCCGTCGCGCTATTGCTATCGGTAAGCGTTTGACTCAAGGCGGTAACCGAGGCCTCATTCGCCCCTGTTCGGCTGGTCAGGTCGTTAATCAGCTTGGCCTGGGCGCTGTCCGTATCCACCAGCACCTGCAGTTGCTGATTGAGTTGGGCATTGTTGTCCCCCACGGTGCCTGCCAGCGCTGTCACCTGCTGGGATAACGCCTTGTCAGCTTCCGCACGCACCGTCTGTTCCGTCATCAAGCGCGCATCAACATCACCAAAGCTTGCCCGTAATTCGGTGATCTGCTGCGCCTGGGCGCGCTGATCGTCCGCCATCACGTTCTGCTGGGTCTTGATCGATGCGGTGACCACGTCATTGCTGATAACGTCTTCCGCCTGCTTTAACGACTGCTCGATATCCGCCTTGGCAATGGCTTCAAGCGAACTGCTGAGCGAAGCCTGCGAACCGGCCGAGTCGCTTTGTGCCTGCTTCAGCTCGCCGATCGCCGCGCTGTTTTCGCCGGAGGTCGCCGTTAATGAACCAATCTGCTCCGCCATCGCCGAGTCTTGATTGGCCAACGTCTGTAGCCGCTCGTTGATGGCCGCCGTATTTTGCCCCACGGTGGAATCTAGCGAACTCAATTGCCGAGATAGCGCTTCATCCGCCGTGGTCCGCGCTTGCGATTCGGCGGCGATCGCTGCTTTATTTTCGCCGCTGGCCGCCCCCAGGCCAGTAATTAACGACGCTTGAGCACTGCCGCTATCCACCAGCGCCTGCAAACGCTGATTCACCTCAGCCTGATTACTGCCGACATCTGCGCTCAAATGGTCAAAGCGTTGCGACAACGCGCCGGTCTCGCTAGCCCTGGTGGTGATCTCCTGCTGCAACTGCGCAGACACATCACCAAAGTTCGCGTCCAGCTGTGTGATCTGCTGGGCCTGCGCCTGCTGCCGATCGGCGAAAACGGTTTGCGCCGTGGTTAATCGGGCGCTGCTCTCGTCCAGACGTTGAACATCGTTGTCCTGCTTAAGCGCCTGTTCAATATTCGCCTTGGCCGTAGCCTCCAATGCCTGTTGCAGGCTGGCCGTGCTGCTTTCGGCTTCGGTTTGCGCGATGCCAAGGCGGGTGATGGCCGCCGTGTTTTCCTGGCTGGTCGCCTGGATCACGTCAACCCGTTGGCTCAGCGCACCGTCGGCATCGGCACGGGATTTCGCCTCTGCCTGGATAGCCGCAGTGTTACTGCCCGTGCTGGCCTGCAAACCGGAAATCTGCTGGGCCTGAGCCGAGTCTGTCGCCGCCAGCGTTTTCAGCTGCTGGGTTACCTCCGCTCGGTTCTCACTAAACTCAGAAGTCAGCCCACTGAGCTGCAGGCCCTGCGTTTTCTGCTGATCGGCCAGCGCTTCGGTTTTCTGCGTAACCTGCGAGTTAACCTTGTCCTGTTCCGTCTTGTTGCTGCCGATTGCCTTGGCGTTGGCGGAAACGTTGGACTCCACCTTAGCCAAAGCAGAATCGGCATCGGCCTGCGCCTGCTCCAGCTTGATAATCAAACCCTGCTGATTATCCGCCGTGGCTTTCACCGAGCTGATATCCTTGGCTAACGCCCCATCGGCATCCACACGTGCCGCTTTCTCCTGCGCGATTTGCGCGGCGTTCCCTTCGGCTTTGGCAATCACCACGTCTAGCTTGCTGGCCAGTTGCTGATCATCATCCTGCAATTGAGTGATCTGCGAAGCGACCTCGGCCATTGCCGCGTTGGTGCCACCGGTAAGGGCATCGACCTTGGCTTGCAGTTCGGCATCTGCACGCGCCAAGCTGGCTCGGGTGCTATCAATTTCCCCGCGCGCATCCTTGATATCGCTATTCAGCGCCTCCTGGGCCTGGGCGAGTTTTTGGCGGTTATGCTCGATGGTCAGGCTGTTTTCGATGGCGGCTTTGCCCAGTTGCGTCAAATCCTGTTGCAGCACATCAACAGCATTGCTCAGATCGGCATTTCGGCCCGCCAGCTCGGCGTTAACCTTGTTCAGCGCTGCTTGCAGGGTATCGACATCCCCTTGCAGCGCATCCCTGTTCGCCTCGATATCAGCCTGCGCCTGGGCGATCTTCTCGGCCAGATCCTGGACGTTCTGATCCGAAGGCAGGCTGTTGATCTTCTCCAACAGATCTTTGCCCAGTTCGGTCTCGGTAATGCTTTGTGCGATCTGCGCCAACACCACGTCCGCACTGTCCGAAGCCATCCCGCGTACAAACTCGCTCCAGTCAGACTGGTTGCCTGTTTTGTCGGTAAAAGCTGCACGGAAGTACAGCACCTGCCCGGCACGCAGACCCTGCATGTCATAGCGATGCTGCGGATAAGGCACATCGGCCAGTAAGCGTTCGTCGGCGAAATCCGCCCGGCTGGCTACCATCAGGGTGGTTTTCAGGCCGTCGGCAGAGTTCTGGCCAAAGCCCCAGGAAAGCTGGATGCCAAACACCACATCCTTGGTTGCCGTCAGCGAAACAATCTTGGGCGGCACACCCGCTTTTCCTGCCAGATAGCTCGGCTCGGCATGACCCCACTGTGAGGAAACGCCCACCGCATTCACCGCTCGTACCCGCACGTCGTAGTTACCGGCATAAATGCCGTTAACGTCAAACCCGAGTGAAGGCGTCGATCCCACATTCACCCAGTTGCCGTTATCTTTGCGCCACTGGCCTTCATAGGTCACCGCGCCAGCAACAGCCCGCCACTGCACCCGCATTGAGGCAACGTTAATCCCCTGGCTGACGTAGTCGTAGCGCGAGAGGCTGATATTCGCAGGAGCAGGCATCGCTCCTGGTGGCGTGACGGTGATTGGCGGCGCATCCAGGCGGATGCCGTTATCGATAAAGGTGTATTTATCCGGATCGTGCTCAACGGCGTTAATGGCGAAGGTGCCATCATCGTTGGACTGGACCGACACCACGCGGAATTGCTGGATCGCCAGGCTGTCGGAATCGATACTCCAGACGGCTTCAGGCTCAGGCTGCTGGCGGAACGGTGCGGTCAGCGTCACCGTAAGCTTGTCAGCCGCGATACTGGCGATGGTGCGAGTTTGCGCCGTGCCGTCTGGCAGATTGACGATCAGGCGATCGCCTTTACCAAACGCCACTTCACGATCCAGCACCACCACGCGATCCTGCGCGGAATGGATGCGCCCGCCGTTGGTCTTGCCTGCCAGCATGGCATCTGCAATGCCGATGATCCGAGCTGGTAGCGGGATATTGCCGTCCAGGCCGACGGTGAAACTCACGGTACGATCTTTGGCGTTACTCAGGATCGCCCAGCGCCCACGGCGGTGAGCCTCGGTGCGCCGCGTGCAGCCAATGGCGGTGATTTCAGTCTGGTTAACGCCGTAGCGCTTCACCAGTTCGTTATCGTAAGCCGCTTCCACTGCGTCGGCATAATGGTTGGCCGGATCGCCCCATTTCACCAGCGCCGAGGTATAGCGATTCTTATAAGAACCCGACGCATAGGCAAATTCACCACCGATGACGTTGGCCCGCGAATAAACGAAATCCACATCGCGCGGCATATCAGCATAGGCAAACAGCTGGTCGTTGCCCCAGTAGGTGATGCCGCGGAAGATGGCGGCGATATCACGCAATACGGTGTAGGCATCCTGCTGCGACTGGATATACACGTCGCACAGGAAACGCGGCTCTTTACCCCCGCCCCCCAAACCGTCATCAATCAGCTCATCGCAATACTGCGCGATGCTGTACAACCCCCATTTGTCGATCTCGGCGGCGGTAACCCGGTTGCCTAAGCCGTAATTCTTATCCAGCGCGATATCGTAAAACACCCAGGCCGGGTTGTTGCTCCAGGCCCATTTAAAGCTGCCATCCCAATTGCCGCTGTAGGTCCGTGCCAACGGATCGTAGTTGGTCGGCACGCGGATGATTTTGCCCTTCGGCTTGAGCGTAATTTTCGGCACTGAACTGAACTGCTGGGCATCGAACTCGATAAACAGCAAGGCGGTGTTGGGATAGCGGAACTTGGCGTCCACGATCTCGGTGTAGGTCTGGATCTGGGTAGTGTTTACCAGCTTGCTGCTGGTGGAGTCCGGGGTGATGCGCTTGATGCGCAGCGTCCAGCTGGTGGTCGCTTTTGGCAGATTAATCCGGTGATCGCGCTCGTACAGGCTGGTGGTTTTGCCCTTTAGCGTACCGGTGACCACGGTTTTATAGGCTCCGCCGTCGGTGGAAAGCTCGATCAGGTATTCTACCAGCGAACCGTTCATATCGCCGTTATCTTCCTGCTGGAACAGCGCCGGGAAGCCCATGCGTATACGCAGCGCGTCGATATCGGTTCGGGTGAAGGTTTTGGTCCAGACGTTCGTGGTGGTCAGCTTGACGTTGACCGGCGTTTCAGACTCTACATCCGGCATGCCCTGGATATAATCCTGAGTCTGGGTGCCGTTACGCACCTCCCACTTCAGGCCGGTAAAGTTTTCGCTGCCATCGGGATTATGCACCGGGGTGCCGTCGAGCAGGATGCGAGTGCCGTCTAACTCACCGGCAATTTCACCTTCAGACAGCGCCAGCAGGATTTTGATTTTAGCGTTGGACTGCAAATCATCGGGAGCTTCAACCGGCGTATGCGCCGATCCACCACCGCCCTTGCGCCCATGAATAGTTAACTTTGTCATATCACGCCCATAAAAAAGGTCGCGAATGCGACCTGTAGAAAAATGCCCTAAAGGGGGTTATTGCTGGTTTTCAGCGTAAATACCGGCGGAAATCACCGCACCACCGATTTCCCGTTCGCCGTACAGCACCGGCACCGGGTAGCCCTGCGCCGTGGTGTTGACCGGTGAGCCAAAGGCATAGGACGGTTTGTTTTCCACCGATTGTGACGAAGACATGCCGAAATTCGGCTGTGGCGTCATCAGTTGCATGACACCACCGAGTACCATCGTTGAACCCAGCAGGGTTAAGTTGGTAACAGCCGCCACGGCGGATGCACTGAGTGTCGCTGTCGCTCCCGACGCGCCAAGTGCACCACTCCAAGCACTCAACGACCAACCTGCGGTGTAGAATGCCCCGACCAACGCCGCAACGCCGATGACAATCTGGAACATCCCTCCACTCTTACTCCCCGCAATCACCGGCATAATGCGTATATCAGCGCTGCCTTTAGAGGTAGCAAACTCAGCCAGGCCGATATTCTGCGAACCATTGAAAAAGGCAAACTGCACGCCGTCCTTATGGGCATTCATCATAAAGCTCTCAAATCCGGGCAAGGTGATACACAGCGCGCGCAGCGCTTCGCGAGTATCCGCCACCACCAGCCGATGGGTTTTACCGAACTTTTTACCCAGTTGGCCACCCAACCGGATCATTCTTGTTGGTAGCAAACTCAGCCAGGCCGATATTCTGCGAACCATTGAAAAAGGCAAACTGCACGCCGTCCTTATGGGCATTCATCATAAAGCTCTCAAATCCGGGCAAGGTGATACACAGCGCGCGCAGCGCTTCGCGAGTATCCGCCACCACCAGCCGATGGGTTTTACCGAACTTTTTACCCAGTTGGCCACCCAACCGGATCATTCTTGTTGTTTGCATCATAGAAGCTCCTTCCTGCGGACTACGCGTACCGTCCGCTCCTGAAAATATCCGCTGTAGGGATAACGCTGGCTGAGTTGGCCGAACAGGTGATGCAGCATCATGCTGTCCCCCAGATAAATGCCCGCGTGGTTGGTTACCGGGGCTGAAACCTGCATCATGATCATATCGCCCGCGCGCATCGGCCCCTGAAATTCCCGGAATCCTTCGTCGTACCAGTGATCGTCATACAGGCGGGTTTTGCCGTCGATCCACCATTCATGCTCCACCGAGTAATCATTCAGCGCGATGCCGTGTTCCTGGCGATAGTAATCCCGGATCAATGACCAGCAGTCGGCATGGCCCAACAGCCAACTGCGCCCAACCAACGGACGCTCACCGCGTGGCACAACTTCGGTGTAATCTCCTTCCGGCCACGAGACGATGCCCCAGACAATGCCCGAGTGATCGCACTGCAGGCGATCCATCTCCGAAGGGATCAATACGGGCACATCAGGGTGGCTGTGGATGATGCGAATGATCTCGCCTTGATCTTCCGCCTGCGCGTATTCATGAGGGGAAATGACAAAGTTATCCAACGCGTTTTCCGCCACATTGCGGCACGGCAGATAACGCGCCTTACGCCCGTTTTGCACCACAAAACCGCAGGACTCATTGGGATACTCCGCTGCGGCATGCTCACAGATCGCCTGCATGATTTCAGCCTGCATCATTACCTCCCCAACAGGTTGGAACCTGGGAACCCGCCAAAGGCCAGGGGTTGCGCGTCACCGAAGCGTTTTTTGCAGGAGGACACCCGGCCACCACAGACGTCCAACGCCGGATCGTCGATCGGTTTATCGTCCTTATCAAAACAGGCTCCGCCGCTGTAATCGCAACCCCTGCCGCTGCGGTACCAACCCCGGATGCACCAGGTGCAAAGCCCGTGAATTTGTCGCGAGGGCAGTTGCTGGCCTTGCAGATCGAACGGTGTACAGAGCTGGAACTCCACCACGCTGTTGGTTTCGGTGCTTTTGCTGTCGATGTAGAAAACCTGCACTCGCTCCTGCGAAGCATCGGCAAGGGTGTTCCCCTCGGGGAAGTTGACCGCATCCAGGTATTTGGCAAAGGTGTCGTGTACCCGCACTTTCGCCTGCACCATGTCGTTGAAGGTCAGGCACAGTGAGGACACCAGATTGCTGAGGTTGGCGACGCTGAGCCTGGGCGTTGGTTGCGAACCATCGCTGGTTGCTGCCAGGCCGGTGATCTCGTAGGGATAGGCTTCATATTCGTTTCCCTGCCACCAGATCGATTTTGGTTTCAGCCGCTGGGCATCGTTGCCCGCCGCCGCGATCTCGGCCTGAGTGTGGGGAATATTGTGCGCATGAAAGCGCATGATGGCCGCGCCAAAGGCGGTGCCATCAATTTCAATCAGCTGGATCAGTTCCCCAGGTGCCAGCTTTTGCACTTCACTGTTAAATGACATGATTGCACCTATACGCCGAAGGCTTGTTCAAAGGCAAAACTCAACGCCTCCACATTGCGCGCAAGCGGCGTGACGGAGATTGAATCCGACTTGACGCGAAATAGCGCTTTCTTGCCGTTGGGCGGCGTCCAGAAAAAGGCGACGAGCACGTGTTGATTTAAAAAGGCCAGCATCGACTGGGTCACGGCCGGATGGCCGGTATAGGCCAACTGCCACTGCTGCACCGCCTGGTTCAGCCCGTTGCTGCTGACCTGTTTATAGCCGTCGCCGAACTGCGCACTTCTGACGTTATGGGCAAAGTTACCGCTAGGCGAGGCCTGGGTTTGCCATTGGAAAGTATCGATAAGCATAAAGACTCCGAGCAGTAATAACCGTCAGTCACCGGGCCAGAATTGCCCCTCACCCTAACCCTCTCCTTTAGTGAGAAGGGACAGTACGTGCCACATCTTGGCTAATACGTTCATCCTCCCGTTACAGCCTGAACAAGGGAGAGGGAATTGTATGTGCCACCAATTGGCTACAGCACTCATCCTCCCTATCACCCTGTTGCAGATTAATTGCTGCACCTGAATACAGCTCCGGAGCAGCTCCCTCTCCCTGTGGGAGAGGGTTGGGGTGAGGGGAAACAACGATTGAGGAGCAATTAATGAGGCCTGATGCCAGACTGCGGTTGTTACTATTGATGATTGATAAAGAGATTCAGCGGGCCGCAGAGGCATTCCAGATCAGGCCGCCCGGCTTGAGCTCTTTGCCCAAACGTTCGGTGATTGCCTGATTAACGATGCCCTGCACCAGCTTGCCCATGCCGTCACCGGCAGAGGAACTATTAGCCGCATTCGCCGAGCCGTCATTGTTCATGACCACGGTGCTGTTGACCGTAATGCCACCTCCCTGCTCTGCCGCCAGGCCGTACATCGGGGCTTTGTTGCCACCCACCAGACCGCCATCCGTATAGCCGCGCATCATGGCGTAGAGATTACCCACACCGATCCGCTGGGTAGCTTCTTTGGTCATCACGAACTCGCCACGGTGTACCACACCCGCTTGATCGTATTTGCCGCCGTCGCCGGTATAACCACCTGAATCAAACGATAAGTTGTCGTATGCGCCCAAAGAGAAAGCGTTATTTGCCGATCCTGCGTCCGCTGCGGGACTGAACGCCCCCTTGATCCATCCCATCGCGGCTTGTATGGCATAAGCCACCAGCATTTGGTTTATCATCTGGACAATCATGGTGATAATCGACGTGCTAAACTCCTTGAAGTTAGCTTTACCGGTCGTCACCAATTCAGTCAGATTGTCAGATAATCCTTTGTGGGCCGCCTGGCCAATTTCATTGAGCCCTTTATAACCATCGGTGACGCTTTCGAAATATTCCTGCCAGGTTTGCTTATCCTTATCCAGCTTCTCTTTGGTAGCGTCCCCTTTTCCCTCTCCGCCACCACCTTCTACCAATGCGGCAGCATCGGCCCCGCCCGCCGCAGTTTTGGCCGCGTTATCCGTAGCCGTTTTATTGGGATCCGCCGCAGGGAAAAAGGTTGAGTCTATCCATTTCACCGCTTTATCAACCGCAAATCCGCTAATGATTTTGCTGAATAATCCGGCGGACATCTGCAAAATAGAAGAAGAAAAAGTATGAAAACTAAAGCGGCCAGTAGTGAGTAATCGGGTAAGGATCTCCGTCAGCCCCTCGTGGCTGGCCTTGGCCACCTGAACTACCGCAGCAGAAATATCGGTTACGCTTTCCAGGTAACTCTGCCAGCTTTTTCTACCGGCCTCTGCCTGTTTATCTGAGATATAATCACTTAGTAAACCCGGTTCTTTTTTCGGATCTACTTTAAGTTCATAAGCCGGCAATGGACGCAATGATTTGCGGAGGTTCTCTTGCCTTATCCTATCCCCTTTGATAGTTTTCTCCAGCTCACTCAACTGGGAAATAAGCAGTATCGCCTTGGCCCCGGAGTTCTCATTAATGGTTCGCAGCCCAAAAGAATATGACTTAGCCGCCTCGGTTATCCGAGTAGTAGCCCTCACAAAGCCAAGAGTTGCTTGAGGTAAATCTTTATTATATAGCTGCTGCATCTTATTGATGTTCTCACGCAGCAACATAGAGTCTGAATTGGCCATACTGCCCTCCAACCAACTTAATGCTGGTATAAGTATTTATTTACTATGAATGATCCCAAGTGCTGCGCTTTCCATTACGCGAATATCACTGAACGCGCTTGCCTCATCGTCCACGCCATAAAGCGTCATCAGCCAGGGCAGGCAGTTATAATCCAGCCCGCTGACACCCTGCATGCCTACGCGCCACTGAGTTCCCATGGCCTGAAAAACCTTAAACGCTGGCCAGATATCGGGCCAGGCTTCAACGATCTCCGGATCATAATCGGCGGCGCTCAGGCCAAAGGCTCCGAGATCTTCAATGGCAGGCTCTGGCGTATAAAACGCTTTGGCAAGCGCTATCAGTTTTTTCCGCGTGCGGCCATCAGTTCGCGGGTAAACAGAGTGGCAATTGAATCAAACGCCCGCGGGTAGTTATCTAACAACACCAGCATATTTTCGCGATTAAACTCGTCAGGCAAAGCCCAGCCTGCGCAGATTTCCATCAAAAAATCTGCCATCGGCTCATTGCTGTAAATACCCGTTTCGCTTTGCAGTTCCAGGGTTTCACGCAAAGACTTTTCCAACAGCTCTAGCTGGGTACGCTTTTTATGCTTGAAGGTAAAAGTCAGTACGCCATCTTCATCTCCAGGGCGCGGAACGGAGACATCCGCCTTAAACGTCGGCTTGGGATTCAATTTAAATTCAACCATGATTTCCTCATTTTCCAGATTAACTCAACCTTATTAGCCCCTCGGGCAACCAAGCCTGAGGGGGAAATAGACGTGTTTAAGCAGTCACTTTATAGAACGTCATATCGCAAGACTGCACCGCCAGCGCCACCTGTACGGTTTCAACCTGGTTAACTGCAGTGGTCGGTTGCGGATCAAAAGCCGGTACCGCAGACCAGTAGCGCAGCTCCTTGGCTTTTGGCACGTGCATGTAGAACGCCAGCGTGACGCCATTGCGATCGGCATCCTGCAGCAGGCTGTAGATTGGCTGGGAAGCATCGTGCGCAAAGGTAAAGGTCTGCGTTTTGGCCGCTTTAAAGGTGGCCAAGTTACGCTGACGATCGTCTTCCAGGAACTGCACCTGCACGTATTGCTGATCGCCGCCAGACTGCGCTACCTCGGTGATCTGAGGAATTTGCGTCCAGTTGGAGATCTTCTGCAAGGAGCCTTTGCCGCCACCGGCCGGGAAGAAGCTCACGTCGGTGGTATTGATGGCACCGATGGTGATACTGGTATCCACTTGGGCAGTGATCTTGGCCACCAGGCTGTCGATCAGGCCCCAACCGGAGCGTACCATCACGATGTCACCCACTTTCAGAGTGTGGCCGGTGGCCACGGTAAATACGGCGCCGTTAGCATTGCTGACTGCGGTAGTAACTACGCCTGGTGCTGTTGGCGCGCCAGCAAATACGGTGGCGCCATTTGGTAATGCAAAACCCATGGTAATTCTCCAATTTCAGATATAAAAAAACCGCCGGATGGCGGTATGCTTGGTTTACTTGCTGGAGAGTTCCCTCCCAGCGATGTTTACTACACTATTGTGGCATTAATACCCGGCCCAATAACCGATGGTAACCGGCAGGGTATATAGTTCATCTTTGGCAATCGCTGGCAGGATATTACCGCCAGCATTGACATAACAGTTAAAAGCATCGCCCGCCAGCACCAATCCTCGGGGGAATAATGAGATAATCTCCTCCGCCAGTTGATAGCCAGTTTTCGCGCCGGTCCCTTTTTTCATCACAATATTAACCTGATAATTCCCGCTGTAGGTCTGCACCTCTTGGGAAATACCTAACGCCACCGCAGGCTCCGGAGCAATAAACGGTTCCAGATGAAGATCGTCATCCGCCGTAAACGTCACATTAGCCAAGGTGTATTTAATATTGTTCTCTTCAGCCCAGGCCGTTAACCTGGACTCAAACAAATCATTGATACGCAAGGTGCTCATGGCGCCTCCTGGTTTAACCCTATTGATAAGAGTGCATCACCTTGGATTAAACCAGTAATAGCACTCTAGCTGATATATTTCGTAGCGAGAAGTTTATTTTGATATACCCGTCGTATTTCGAGCTGCAGCGTTGTTACCTGCACTTGCCCACCCCAGTCACTTACAATAGTAAGCTCCTGGGGATGGGCAAGCTTGTCGCCTAGCTGCAACTCGAAATCCATAGGGCATAAGCATTATTAAAAACCCAAACATCAAATAACCACGCTATCAATTTACTAGATAAAACTCGTAGCGAATAGATTTTTATTAAATTATTTTTCGCCATTTATTTAAAATAACAAAACCACCCCGCATTGCGGGGTTGTAATTACTTCAATTTAAAAAACCTTTGTTTTTTATTATCGGTAATAGTTTATCTATCCATTTCCAAACGAATATTCTGGCTGACCAGAAAACCCTCGATAAAACTTTCTGCCACCTGCATCTGTTGCCTTACCCGGCCTTCCGAACATTTCCAGCCGCGAGCGATGGCGGACTTCGATTGCCCGTAAACGTAGTAACGCAAGATCAGTTCCAACTCCTCCGGCTGACGTAGGGCCTGGAGGTGAGCAACAGCGCGATCAACAACCAAGCCATCCTCGTCACAGCAAGAGGCCTGCTGTTTGCTACTGCCCGGCAACAATCCTTTAAAACCGGCGGCGATATGCGAATATCCCAGAGAAGAGCTTTCTCTTGCCCACACGCCCCAACGCCCCAAAACCTGTTGAATGTCCCGCATAAGACCTCCTTATTTTTATTGGCTCTAGTGTAACCAGGCGAGGTAAAGCCGCCCATCGATGGGTGTTGTAGGAAACCTCACAGGACAAAGCAGGGGAAAAAACGAGCAGGAAATGAAGGTATTGGTGCAGCACTATTGCGGGAGGATAGCGCCAGAGGTGGAAAAAAGCATTAAATATCAGCCTTCGGAGGAGATGCCTCCCCCGAAGCGGGCGCAGATCAAGACATGGCAAACTGCTCGAGTACTTTGCCTTCCATACGATAGCGCACCCATTCATCTTGCGGAGCCGCACCAATGCTGAGATAGAAATCAATCGCTGGCTGATTCCAGTCCAGCACGCTCCATTCCAGGCGTCCACAACGGCGTTCACAGGCAAGCTGAGCGATATGGCGCAGCAAGGCTTTGCCCGTTCCCGCCCCACGGAACTTGGGAGTGATATACAAATCTTCCAGGTAGATGCCGTTCTTACCCAGCCAGGTCGAGTAGCTCATAAAGAACACCGCATAGCCTGCTGGCTCGCCGTTGACACTGCAAATCAGCGCCTCTGCGCAGGCGTTGGGGCCAAACAGGCTTTCTTCGATCTCTGCCTGGTTAGTGCGCACCTCATCACGAGCCTTTTCGTACACGGCCAGCTCAATAATCATATCCAGAATTAGCTTGGCATCGGCTTTCACCGCCGGGCGGATTTCAATTGTCATGATGTTCCCTAAATAGAGTGATTTTCCTGCTGCCAGCATAATACTTAACCAATTCAGGCACAAACGGCAATTTACCGGGCATCTGAGCGTGCCACCCTACGTAAGGTGGCAGTTGCGGAATGTTTATAGAGGAATGCCTGCGGTCTCCTATACTCAGTTTTCCCCTAACAGATCTGGAGAAACGATATGTCATTTAGCGTAGGTGATTTTGTGCAGCGTAAAACCGGTGGGCCAAAAATGACCGTTATCGAAGAGGATGGAGAGGCACTGATATGCAGTTGGGTCGAATTGGGGGTTGAACAACGCACCGAGGTGCAGGCCAACGAAGTGAACCCCTATCACGAAGACGACGACTTCGGCGTCTGCTGATATTCCGTGAACTCTCTCATGCCTTCTCGCTAGATAAAATGTGAAGTTGATCTAGTATTTACCAGGTACAGCAACCTTTTTTTGGGTAGTGGTTAAGGGGTTCACAATGAGCGAAAGTTTAAAAGACGGCACCATTCTGTTGGCCAGAATTTTGCTAATGATCCTGTTTCTGATTTTCGGTTGGATGAAGCTGACCAACTTTGGTGCCACGGTCACGGCAATGGAAGGCTACGGCACGCCAATGCCTTACCTGGCCGCGGTTGTCGCCGTGGTGGTGGAGTTCATTTTCGGTATCTTCATCGTGCTGGGGGCCTTCACCCGGCCGATAGCCATCATTTATGCGCTCTATGTGCTGGGCACCGCCTTTATCGGCCACCCGTTCTGGCGTTTTAGCGGGGCAGAAATGATCGGCAACGAGATCAACTTCTTTAAAAACATCAGTATTATCGCTGGCCTGCTGCTGCTTGCCGTCACAGGTGCTGGCCGTTACTCTCTGGATTATAAGTGGTTTAACCGCTAACGTTCCCTCTATGGCGGCGCTCCCCTGCGCCGCCATGCTTACACCTTAACGGCTATGTTTGGCATGGCGTTCGAAGTTATCCGCCTTGGCTGCGGCAGACTTGCGTAAGGTGACGTAGCACGCCCCCTCACCTCCATCACGTGGCAGTGCCCGGCAAAACGCCTGCACCTGTTCAAACTGCCCCAGCCATTTGGCCAGGTAGCTGCGGATGATGTTCGGATGGCTTTGATCTGTCCGCCCACGGCCATGCACAATCAACAACGAACGCAGGCTGTCTTTCTCCGCCTGGATGATAAAGCGGAACAGCGCCTGGCGGCAGTTCTCGACCGGCTGGCGCAGCAGATTGAGGCTGACTTGTGGCGGATAGTGGCCGTGACGCAGCTTGTCTAGCACCCCTTGCTGAATACCTTCGCCCTTATATTCCAACGGGGTATCGCAGGGAATAATGTCCAGAAAGCCAGTGCTGAGGAAATTCTCCAACTGTAACGCCTGAGCTTCCCGGCGAGCACGTTTATCGACGGGGTCCTGCGCCTTGAGGTACAGCGTGGATTGCCCCGCGGATAACGGCCTCACATCGGCCATCGCCTGGGCAAAAAAATCGTTCTCTTCGTTGCTCATTTCACATCACTCTCGGGAGATTTCACCCACCGGCGGACTATTGCTTTTAGTGGGAATGGCTTGATTGTAAGACGCCTTGCCAGGGTTGCAAGTAAGGAATTGACGGCAACGGGTGAGGTTATGAGCGCTTTTCGTTATACTGCAGGCCATTATTGAGTGCCGCAAAGGATCCAACCCATGAATATGCGCGAGCTGGAAATCCAGTTTCAGAATGCAATGAATGAGTTACAAGCCAGCTTCGAACAGCAGCACCGTGAATGGCAACAAAGCTACCAGGCTCTGCAACAACAGCTGGCCGAAGCGCAACGGCGTGAAACCGCGCTGCGCATGCAGAATGAACAACTGGTCAACAAACTAAGCACCGCCAGTTCGGTGCCGGAACAGCATGCCCTGGTCAAGCAGATCAAGATGCTGGGTGCCCATTTGGATGCGCTGGCACAAGATGCCGCGACCTTTAATCGCCATGTCCATAATAAACAACGGGCCGCAGACAATTTCAGCGGCGAGCAACACTGACAATTTCAGGCGCGTATGCTGCGCACCAAGACGGTAAAAATCATACATGACGTGGATCATCATCGCCGCCCTGATCGTAGTTTTCATTATTGGCTATCGTGTCCTGACTTCCGACACCCGCAAGGCGATAGATTCACTGGCGCATTTGCTGAAAGTAAAGCCGATGCTGGTGGAGTCCATGCTGCAGGAGATGGGCAGCCGCCACAGCCAAAGCTTTATCCGCATGTTGAACAACGGCTATACCGAAGAGATGCATCAGGCCGCCTATATGCTGTTTATCTACCTGACGTTTATCAAGCAGGCGGACGATGAGCAGATTGGCCTGTGGCGGGAAACGCTGCTGCGCGCCGGGCTGTCGCCGGAACTGCATGCCGAGCACACCGAGGCGGCGCTGTTTTACTTTGCCGAACTGGATCTGGATGCGTTTGAACTGGCGCAGTTCCGCCGGGCCTACAACGAACGTTATAACCGGGAAGCGCTGACCAACTGGTGAAGCTTTCCCCCGGCAACGGGGGAGAGTTTAAAGGAACATGCTGTAGAGATAGCGCGAGAGCGCATCGCGGGAGCTAAAACCGTGAGGAATGCCGTAACGAGTGTTGGGCGTATCACCACTTAAATCCAGAGGAAACTCGAGATACTGCTCGCTGTTTCGCATCAACGAGGTCGGCGTGGCAAAATGGAGGCTCTTCTCTTTCAACGCCGGGTGGATCACCAACGCCATTCTGCCCATTCGCGCTTCCCGATTCACATACACGTAGTGCTCGCCCTTGCGAAAACCGTAGGTCTGATCGGTGACATAATCACGCTCAAAACCGGTACTCTCTAACACCTTAGCCACTTCATCCGGCCGTAAATACATCTATTTCTCCTCTCAGTTCTGGTTAGCTTTGCGACCTTACCGTAATCAGGAGATGAAACAATTAATTTATCCGTACTCATTCTGGTTTAGGAATAATCTGCAGCTATAGGCCCCCCGCCTGCTGTCTACGCCATTCGCTGGGGCTCATCCCCTGAACCCGCAGAAACTCACGGTTAAAGTTGGATTTGGTGCTGAAACCGGCCTCCAGCATAATCTCGGTCACCGGGCGATCGCTGCTGCTCAACCACCGCGCCGCTTGCTGAATGCGTAATTGATTCACGTATTGGGATACGTTCATCCCCGCCTGCTGGTTAATCGCCTGGGAGACCTTACGTGCCGGTATGCCCACCTTGCGCGCTAACCGGGCCAGGTTCAGCGCCGGTTCCAGATAGAGATCGTCCTGGCGTAGTCGTTGGTTGATCAGCTCAAAGCAGTGTTCGTCATCCTCTGTTAGCGCCTCGGCTTTCACTGGTGGCAAGGGCTGCTCTTCGGGTTCCGGCTGTTGGCGCTCACGGCCAAGCACTAAACCTACCCCCAGGACCATCATCACATTGCCAAAGGCCGCCAGTGCACCAGCATGCCTACCGGCTAACAGCGAATAATCCAGAGTGATCGCCAACTCGGTCAGGCCGCAGACGATCAGCAGGCCACCCAATCCGCACCATAAGCGATAGCTCAGCCAACTGTCCGCCAGTGCCACCTGCTGCAAAGCATTCTCGCCGCGCCGCAGGTACAGCAAAGTAGCCGCGCCGTAACCGAGATAGCCAATAACGATCAGCCCATCCAGCGCCGCCAATGCGCGCCACTGCACCAATATCACCAGCAGCGGGAACGTCAGATGCCCAACGACGCGCCACCCCATCGGCCCACGGGCTTGTAACATCAGCACCAGATAACACAATGGCGGGATCAGGGCGGCCCCCAGCGGTTGCAAAATAGCGACCCAAGGTTGCTGATAGCCAAAACGGATCCCCACCAGCAGGCTTTGCCAGGCACAGATCAACAGCAACAGCTGTAGCAGCCAACGGTGTGGCCGTGGCCAACCCAGGCGCACGATCAATGCCAGGCACAACAGGCTGAAGAGAAAAGACAGCGGGATAAGCGGCATGTTACCTCTGTGGTTGTTCGGGAACGCCCCAGTGTAGAGACCATAATCAGCTAAAACAATCGCTTAACGACCTGGATCGCGATCTAGGTCGCGCCAGGATAACGCGGATGCCATGGTTTGGTTTTCCCCTTTAAAGGAGTAATTATGAAAAATTTCTGGATCCTGTGTCTGCTGTTTAGCAGTGTCGCCACCGCCGCGCCCTGGCAGGTTGCCAGCCGCCTGCAAACGTTTTATAACGGCGATCGCCCATTGGTCACCCGCATCTATTACCCCACAAACGCTCAAGGCCAGCTGCAACAGGTTGGCGGCAGGCCGGTATTTGCAGGCATCCCTGCTCTGCCAGACGCCCCGCCAGCAACCGGACATTTTCCACTGATGATCATCAGCCACGGCAGCGGTGGCAACAATAGCAGCCAAGCCTGGCTGGCGAGGGCGTTGGTAGAACAGGGAATGATCGTGGTTGCAGCCAATCATCCGGGCAGTACCAGCGGTGATTCCATCCCGGCAAAATCGCTCGAGCTGTGGCAACAAACGCGCGATATCTCGGCGCTGATCGATGCCATGCTCAAGGATGGCACATGGCAGCCGCGGATCAACACACAGGCCATTGGCGTGGCGGGGCATTCCAAAGGTGGCTATAGCGCTATCTCTGCGATTGGTGGCCGAGTCGCGTTAAAGGATTTTATCGCCGGCTGCCAACACCAACCACGCTCGCCTAACTGCCTGTTTTATTCCGGTGTTAACAAGAACAGTATCTCTGCCACCCAGTTTGACGCTAATTACACCGATGCCCGCATCCGCTTCGCCATCGCCTTGGACCCAGGCATGGTGCCCTATCTGCAACCGGCCAGCCTGCGCCAAATCAGCGCGCCGCTACTGGTCATCGCCGCGCAACATTTTATGCCGGGTAACGATCCGGAAAGTCTGGGAGCTGAGTCGCTAGCAACGCACAGCGGGCAGCAGCCAATCAAGGCCATCGTCTTGCCGGGCAGCAATCACTTCGATTTCTTACAGCTTTGTACGCCAGCCGCCCCGGAGATATTAGCAGAAGAAGGGGAAACCTTTATCTGTGGGTCTTCCCCTGCTGAACGTGAACATGCCCACCAGCAAACCATCGCTGCCGTGCTGGCTTTTATTCAGCCGTGGCTATCCGCGCCCGCAGGAAATCGATAAACGCCCGGACCTTCTCCGGTACATGGCGCGTGTTGGGATAGAGCGCATAAATGCTCTGTGCCGGGAACTGGTGATCTGGCAGCAGGTGGCACAATTGCCCGTTAGCAATAACGGGCCGAACCAGCCATTCCGGCAGCAGGACCACACCCGCCCCCTGTAACGCGAAAGTCAGCAACGCAGTGGCACTATCGGCCATCAGCCTGGCGTCATCTTCCACTTTGAATAACACCGCCTGACGTTCAGGGGTGAGTACTTGCCAACTCAGCGGTGAAGGGAGACGGCTGTGGGCCAGCCAGGCAGCCTGAGCCAGTTGGGGCAGTGACGCGATCGGCTGCTGTGCCAGATAGGCCGGTGCCGCCACCGGTAAGATAGCGAAATTATCGATCAGTGCCGCATGATGATTGGAGTCCGCCAGTTGGCCCAGGCGGATAGCCACGTCAAACCGCTCGGAAATCAAATCCGCATGGTAAGAAGAAGAAACGTGCTGAATGCGTAAGCGCGGGTGGAACTGCGCGAAAGCGGCCAAGGCAGGAACCACCACCTGCGCACCATATTCCGGCGTGCTGGTGATGCGCAGAATGCCACTCAAGCCATGATGATCGCGGCGCACATCGTCGAGCAGGTATTCCGCATCCTGTAATAACCGTTGGCAACGCGGGTAAAAGCGCTCGCCAGCATCGGTGAGTGACAGCCGCCGCGTACTGCGCACCAGCAATGAAACGCCTAGCTCGCTTTCCAACTGCTTGATGTTAAAACTGACCACCGCCTTGGTTTGCCCTAGTGCCTCCGCCGCAGCGGTAAAACTGCCGGTGTCGACCACCGCCACAAACATCGCTAACCTGGCTAAATTGAGCATCTTTCACCCACCTACTGTCAAAATATTTTTGACAGTGTAATCGCCCAGCGCCGATTTATCAGCCCTTTCCCGCCCGTTACACTGCACGCCTTCAACCGGAGGCTTCATGGCTTATCGCACTAAAGTGGCAATCGTCTATCTGCTCGGATTCTTTGTCGATCTGATCAACATGTTTATCGCCAACGTCGCCTACCCAGCGATCGGCCACGCTTTGCAGGCCAGCATCAGCCAACTGGCCTGGATCAGCAATGGTTACCTGCTTGGCCTGACGCTGGTGATCCCGCTCAGCGCCTGGCTAGCGCAACGTATTGGCGGGCGGCGGGTTTTTTTACTGTCGTTGGTGCTGTTTATGCTGGCAACCACGGCGGCAGGCCGCGCAGGCTCGATCGAAGCACTGATCGGCTGGCGGGTGATACAAGGTATGGGCGGAGGGTTGTTGATCCCGATTGGCCAAACGCTCACCTATCAGCTGTTTCGCAGCCATGAACGAGCCGGGCTTTCTGCCGCCATCATGCTGGTGGGGCTGCTGGCTCCGGCGCTCTCCCCGGCATTGGGCGGCCTGATTGTCGATCATCTTGACTGGCGCTGGGTATTTTTCAGCAATCTGCCACTGGCAGCACTGGCCTTGTTGTTGGCTATTTTTTGGCTGCGTAACGAGCCTGCGGCCAGCGAGGTTAAACGGCTGGACGTCACCGGGCTGATTAGCGCCTGCCTGGCACTCACCTTGATCCTGCTTGGCCTGACCCGTCTGAGCGAACCCCATTTGCTGTTGCAAGGCGCAATCTTGCTGTTCGCTGGGCTGTTGGTGTTTGCTTACTACCTGCGGCACAGCCTGCGCCATCCACACCCGCTGCTGAACCTGCGACTGGTGTGGGATCCGCAGTTACGCATCGCCATGATCGTCTACCAGTGCATTCCTGGTATGTTCATCGGCGTCAGTCTGGTGGCGATGCTGTATCTGCAAAACCAGCTGGGTATGTCAGCCACTCAGGTTGGCGGGCTGATGGTTCCCTGGTCACTGGCTTCTTTCGCCGCCATCACCCTGACCGGCAAGGTTTTCAACCGTTGCGGCCCGCGCCCGCTGTTTATTGCCGGTTGTGCTTTGCAAGGGCTGGGGATGCTGGCCTTATCGCAGATCGGCGATGCCGGGCAGCATAGCTGGCAAATCTTTGCGTTTGCCTTGATGGGGCTGGGTGGCAGCCTGTGTAGCAGCACGGCACAAAGCTGCGCCTTTCTCACCGTTGCCGACACCCAGTTGGCCGATGCCAGCGCGTTATGGAATATCAACCGCCAGTTGAGCTTTTGCTTTGGCGTTACCCTGCTCAGCCTGTTGCTCAATCTGTTGCTCGGCCATTTGGAACCGCTCGTGGCCTATCGTTACTGTTTTTATCTCGCCGCAGCCAGTACGCTGTTCCCGATGCTGCTGTGCCTGCGTATTACCAATCGCGCCATCGTGCGCCATCTCAACGCTGAACAGGGATCCTGATGAATCGTTATTTTACCGAAGTGATTGACGCCCATGTGGCTATCGCCGACTGGCTGGGAAAAGGGGCTGGGGAACTGCAACCGCTCTTGGCACGGTTTCACGCAGATTTTTGCATGATTGCCCTAAACGGCAGCAAGCTGGGGTCCAACGAACTGGGGGGATTTTTCCAGGCGCATCGGGCTGCAAAGCCGGGGCTGGAGATTGTGATCGAAGAAATGAAGATGGTCGCAGAATGGGCAACGGGTGCTGTAGTCAACTATCGCGAGAAGCAAACGCTACCAGGCCAACCTGCGACCCTGCGTTATTCTACCGTGGTCTTTACCCAGAGCGCCGACGGGCTACGCTGGCTGCACCTGCACGAAACCCCTATCGGGCAATAATCACAGGAAGCTGCTGGCCAGGAACAATTGCCAGGCAACCACCAGACCACATAGCGTGACGGCACTGAAGATCACTTCAAACAGGTAGCGGTTCATCATGATGACCTCACCTCAAAAGAAGACACCCGGAAATCCGGGTGTCTGAGTATTCAGCAGAGGATGCGGAACCTTTGAGGGCTCCGCTATCTTCACTTATTTAGCTGCAGGAGCTGCGGCTTTCTTGCTTGATTGGTGGTGTTTTTTAGCAGCCTGGGCTTTCTGAGCTGGTTTAGCTGCGGCTTTGTGGTGCTTTTTAGCAGCCTGAGCTTTCTGAGCTACTGGAGCTTTGGTAGCGGCAGCTTTGTGGTGTTTTTTAGCGGCCTGAGCTTTCTGAGCTACTGGCGCTTTTTTGCTGTGCTTTTTAGCGGCCTGAGCTTTCTGCTCTGGTGCTTTTTTGGTGGCTTTCTTGTGCTCTTTCTTGTGGTGAGTCGCTTTAGCTGGAGCTTTCTCAGCCGCAGGAGCCGCAGTAGTAGGAGCTGCAGTTGGTGCCGGTGCAGCCGCAGTATCAGCAGCGAAAGCAACAGAAGACAGGCCCATGGTGGCAGCAACGATCAGCGCTAATACTTTTTTCATCTTTAAATCCTCAGATTGTGTTTTTCGGTAAGCCCGGTTGGGCCGTTGAGGAGATAATAGAGGAATCAATTCGCCGCTTCCGTGAGTGATTGGTTTCGCTGAGTAACCAAATGTACAGAGCTTGCACCCAGGCCCTCAGGCTGGGATAAAGCCCAAAAAAGCCTAGTTATTCGCGGGGATAGCCATTAATTTTCGTGATCACCAGCACACTTCCCAAAATGGTCTACACTTAAAGGACATGTGTCGTAACGGAGAGTCGAATGTTTAACAAGACAGATAAAGTAGAACGAGACATCGATCAGGACGTGAACCTGCTGGCCGATACGCTGGATGAAGTATTACGCGATTCCAGCAGCAAGACCAAAGAAGAACTGCATGAGCTGCACAGTAAGGCAAAAGGGATATTACGCGATGCCCGTGCACGCTTCAACGGTTCCAGCAGCCTGACACAACATGCTCGCGACGTAGTTGGCAATGCCGATAGCTATGTACGAGACAAACCTTGGCAGGGCGTAGGCATCGGTGCCGCTGTTGGTATCGTGCTCGGCGTCTTGCTTGCACGGCGTTAACCCATGTAGCTGGTTTTAACCATAAAAACAGATGTGCGTCTGGCCCACGGTTTTCCGTGGGCCGCTTTATTTTCCGCTCTCGATAATTGCCGCCAGCCGTTCCACCGCGCGCTCTGCTTCGCTATAGCTGGTGAAGTTGCCAAAGCCCATCAATAAGCCATTATCGGCAGGCGTAGACATCTGCCAATCCGACAATGCCTGTATCGATAACCCTTGTTGCCAGGCTCTCTTGGCCAGCTCACTGTCATTGAGCCCTGCCTTCAAATGAGCCAACATCTGGATGCCCCCGGCCTGTGGTGCCACCGTCAAATAGTCTGCAAGCCGCTGTGTCAGGGCCTGCACCAACCATGCGCGCCGCTGGCGATACAGCAACCGCATGCGCTTTAGATGGCGGTAAAAATGCCCGCCGTTGATAAAATCGGCCACTCCGGCTTGCAGTAACGGTGGGCAACCGCAGCCTCGCAGCTGGCTACAGCGCTCAAAATCCGCCGTCTGCTCTGCGGGCACCACCAGATAGGCCATGCGTAACGCCGGAAACAGAGTTTTGCTGAAGGTCCCGGCGTACAGCACCCGCCCCTGACGGTCGAGGCTTTTTAGCGGCGGCAAGGGTTTGCCGTAGTAGCGACATTCGCTGTCGTAATCGTCTTCGATGATCCAGGCCGAGTGACGAGTTGCCCAATCCAGCAGCGCCATACGCCGGGCCAGGCTGAGGGTAACGCCCAGCGGGCTTTGGTGAGTCGGCGTCAGCACCGCCATGCGGGCGTCTGGCCGGGTGGCAATACCGGCGTCAATATCCATCCCTTCTTCATCAACCGGCACTGGGACAATTTGCATTCCGGCGGCGCTAAACAGCGGCTGGGTAACCGGATAACCAGGGTCTTCCAGCCAGACCGCCTCTCCCGGCTGCAACAACGCGTTGATCACCAGCTCTATCAAAGCCTGATAACCCGCGCAGATAAATACCTGCTCAGGCCGACAAACAATGCCACGGGAAAGGTGCAGGTAATGGACGATTGCCTCGCGCAGTTCCGACAGGCCATTAGGTGGTGGGTGTGCCAGTGAGGCCATAGTGGTGCCACGCAACTGTCGGGCAACGATGCGCTGCCATACCGCCCGTGGGAAGGCATCCAGCGCGGGCAGGCCAAGCTGGAAGGGTTGAGTCGGCCCGGCGGGATGAGACTGAAATGCGGAAGGTGCCGGAGTTGCCAAAGGGGGAGCCGCTGACAGCTCGGCGCGCTCAGGCATTTTCAGCAACTGGGAGGAGACATAGGTTCCCGCCTGGCCCCGGCTTTGCAGAAAACCTTCGGCCACCAGCGCAGCGTAGGCATTCTCAACCGTTGCACGTGCTACTCCCAGATCGCTAGCCAAGCCGCGTACCGAAGGTAAACGGCTGTTGGCCACCAGGGTGCCCTGCACGATAGCGTCTTTAATCCGCAGATAGATCTGTCGGTATAGAGGCTCGGCCTGTTGGTGATCCAGGCATAAGGAAGCAAAAATATGGCGTGTCATGGCTTAATCCCCCTCACCCTAACCCTCTCCCACAGGGAGAGGGGACATACCGTGCCACAAATGACCACCTGCGCCCAACGGCGACTCAGGACTGGCTCCCTCTCCCCACACAAGTGTTCGTGACGAACCTCGAACCGTACATTGGGAGAGGGTTGGGGTGAGGGGAAAATGGGCCGTCTGAATTGATGAGCACTACGTGTCATGGCCTGGTTAAATAATCATTTTATGGCTCTATAGCATAGACCATATCGCGGCTAAAGTAGCGCCATACATTGGTTACGTCATTAATCCGAGGTTTGAACATGATCAAGCAACGTTTGCAGTACGCCGAACTGACACCGGCCCCTTATAAAGCCATGGTGAGCGCATTGGACGGGTTAGAAAAAGGCCCGCTGGATAAAGCGATCATTGAGCTGATGTTTATGCGCGTTTCGCAGATCAACGGCTGCGCTTTCTGCCTGGATATGCACGGCAAGGCGCTGCGTGCAGGGGGAGCGAGCCACGCCAAACTGGATACGCTGGCCGGCTGGCGCGTCAGCCATGAATTCAGCGAGGCAGAACGTGCCGCGTTGGAATGGGCCGAAGCGGTCACCCTGATTGCGGCAACCGGCGCACCGGACAGCGCTTTTGACGCCCTGAAAGCCCATTTCAGCGATGCCGAAATCAGCGACCTAACCTTTGCCATCAGCATTATGAACGCCTTTAACCGCCTGGCAGTCAGCATGCGGCAGTAATTTTGCTGGCCGGGGCAACCCGGCCTGCTCGATCCGCATCGCAAAAAATATTTCCCCATCGCTTTTCCAGCCTCGGCGCGGCCTGCGCACCAAAAACCGAAAAACACCACATATAGTGATGTTGATAATATAAATATCTACATATAGTATTTATTCATCCACACAGGGGGAAACGCTTGGGTTGGTGACGCCGTCAGAAACGCCCTATCATGCTCAACTTTCTGACTTATCCGCCTTTCCTTCAATACAAAAGGTAAATGCGAATCATGAGTATTATTATTTACACTAAACCAGATTGTGTCCAGTGCAATGCCACCTACCGTGCCCTGGATAGACAAGGGATCGACTATCGTGTGGTCGATCTGACCCAGGATCAGCAAGCGCTGAACCACGTTAAATCACTAGGCTATCAGCAGGTTCCGGTGATTATTGCCGGTGACGATCACTGGTCTGGTTTCCGCCCGGACAAGATCGGCGCGTTAGCTAACGCCCTAACCTCCTGAGGTGTGCCATGGATCCGCTGGTCTACTTCTCCAGCAGTTCGGAGAACACCCACAGATTCGTTGAGAAGCTGGCACTGCCAGCGATACGCATCCCGATCGCTGGCAGTAAAAAAGTACTGATGGATCACCCTTATATCCTGATCGTACCCAGTTATGGCGGCGGCAGCAGCGTCGGTGCCGTACCGATCCAGGTGATCCGTTTTCTCAATGATCCGCAAAATCGCGGTTACCTGCGTGGTGTGATTGCCGCAGGTAACACCAATTTCGGCGCAGCGTATGGCATCGCCGGTGACATCATCGCAAAAAAATGCCAGGTACCGGTGCTTTATCGTTTTGAGCTACTCGGCACTACACAAGACGTCGCTATCGTTCAACAGGGAGTCACCGCATTTTGGCAACGACAGAACTGACCAGGCCCGCCAGCGCCACGCTGGATTACCATTCGCTCAACGCGATGCTCAACCTTTACGACGCCGAAGGGCGCATCCAGTTCGATAAGGATCGGCTGGCCGCCAGGCAATACTTTTTGCAGCACGTGAACCAAAACACCGTGTTCTTCCACAATCTGGCGGAGAAATTGCGCTATCTGGTGGATGAGGGATATTACGAAGCGACGGTGCTGGAGCAGTATGAGTTCGCCTTTATCAAGCAGCTGTTCCAACAGGCCTATGCCAAGAAATTCCGCTTCGAGACCTTCCTCGGCGCCTTCAAGTATTACACCAGCTATACGCTGAAAACCTTCGATGGCCAGCGCTATCTGGAACGCTATGAAGACCGGGTGTGCATGGTGGCGTTGCGGCTGGCAGCGGGTGATACCGCTCTGGCGCAGGATCTGGTGGAAGAGATCATCTCCGGGCGCTTCCAACCCGCGACGCCCACCTTCCTCAACTGCGGCAAACAGCAGCGCGGCGAGCTGGTTTCCTGCTTCCTGCTGCGTATTGAAGACAATATGGAGTCGATTGGCCGCGCGGTGAATTCGGCGCTGCAACTCTCCAAACGCGGCGGCGGTGTGGCCTTTCTGCTGAGTAATATCCGCGAGGTTGGTGCGCCGATCAAGCGCATTGAGAACCAGTCTTCCGGGGTGATCCCGATAATGAAAATGCTGGAAGATGCCTTTTCTTACGCCAATCAGCTGGGGGCACGCCAAGGGGCCGGGGCGGTATATCTGCACGCTCATCACCCCGATATTCTGCGCTTCCTTGATACCAAGCGGGAAAATGCCGACGAAAAAATCCGCATCAAAACCCTGTCGCTGGGGGTGGTGATCCCGGATATCACCTTCGAGCTGGCAAAGAATAACGAAGAGATGTACCTGTTCTCTCCTTACGACGTGCAGCAGGTGTATGGCGTGCCGCTGTCTGAGATTAGCGTCAGCGAAAAATACCGTGAGATGGTGGATGACAAGCGCATCCGCAAATCCCGCATCAACGCCCGTGAGTTTTTCCAACTGCTGGCGGAGATCCAGTTCGAATCCGGTTATCCGTACATGATGTTTGAAGATACGGTCAACCGCAGCAATCCGATCGCCGGGCGCATTAATATGAGCAACCTGTGCTCGGAGATCCTGCAGGTCAACAGCGCCAGCCGTTATCATCAGGATCTGAGCTATGCCGAGATCGGCAAAGATATCTCCTGCAACCTGGGTTCACTGAACATTGCCAAAGTCATGGATGCCCCCGATTTCGGCAAGGCGGTGGAAACCGCGATCTACGGGCTGACGGCGGTAGCGGATATGAGCGATATCGGCTCGGTGCCGTCTATCGCCGCCGGGAATCAGGCCTCCCATGCCATCGGCCTCGGCCAGATGAATCTGCACGGCTATCTGGCGCGCGAACGCATCTTCTACGGTTCGGACGAAGGGATCGATTTCACCAATATCTATTTCTACACCGTGACCTACCACGCCCTGCTCGCCTCCAACCGGCTGGCAATAGCGCGCGGCAGCAGTTTTACCGGTTTCGAGGACTCCACCTACGCCAGCGGAGAGTATTTCAGCAAATACATCGAGCAGGCGTGGCAGCCAAAAACCGCGCGGGTGCGTGAGCTGTTCGCCAACGCCAAGATAGCCATACCTGGGCGTGAGGAATGGTTGGCATTGCGCGCTGCGGTGATGATGCACGGGCTGTATAACCAGAACCTGCAGGCGGTGCCGCCTACCGGCTCCATCTCCTATATCAATAACTCGACCTCCAGCATCCATCCGATCGTCTCACGCATCGAGATCCGCAAGGAGGGCAAGATTGGTCGGGTCTATTACCCTGCCCCTTACATGACCAACGACAACCTGGAGTATTACCAGGACGCCTACGAAATTGGCCCGGAAAAGATCATCGATACCTACGCCGCCGCCACGCAGCATGTGGATCAGGGGCTGTCGCTGACGCTGTTCTTCCGCGATACCGCCACCACCCGCGATATTAACCGCGCGCAAATCTACGCCTGGCGTAAAGGTATCAAGACCATTTATTACATCCGCCTGCGCCAGATGGCGTTGGAAGGGACTGAGGTGCAGGGCTGCGTGTCCTGCGCGCTGTGAGGAAAATTATGACAATGCGACGAGTGCAGGCCATCAACTGGAACAAGATTGATGACGACAAGGATCTGGAGGTGTGGAACCGCCTGACCAGCAACTTCTGGCTGCCGGAAAAGGTGCCGCTGTCGAACGATATTCCGTCCTGGGCCACGCTGAGCGCCAAGGAGCAACAGCTTACCATCCGCGTATTTACCGGGCTGACGCTGCTGGATACCATCCAGAATACCGTTGGCGCTCCGGCGCTGATCGCCGATTCCATCACCCCGCACGAAGAGGCGGTGTATTCCAACATCAGCTTTATGGAGGCGGTACACGCCCGTTCCTACAGTTCGATATTCTCCACCCTATGCCAAACCCGGGATGTCGATGAGGCTTACCGTTGGAGTGAGGAAAACGCCACGCTGCAGAAAAAAGCCAGCATCATTCTGGCGCACTATCGCAGCGACGATCCGCTGTTGAAAAAGGTCGCCAGCGTGTTTCTGGAGTCGTTCCTGTTCTATTCCGGCTTTTACCTGCCCATGTACTGGTCGAGCCGGGCCAAGCTGACCAACACCGCCGATCTGATCCGCCTGATCATTCGCGACGAGGCGGTGCATGGCTACTATATCGGTTACAAGTTCCAGAAAGGCCTTGAGCAGGCCAGCCCGGCCCGCCGCCAGCAGGTGAAGAACTTTGCCTTCGATTTGTTGCAGGATCTGTACGACAACGAGGTGCGTTATACCGAAGAGCTCTACGACGGGGTGGGCTGGACGGAAGAGGTCAAAACCTTCCTGCACTATAACGCCAACAAGGCGCTGATGAATCTGGGCTACGAGGCGCTGTTCCCACCGGCAATGGCACAAGTGGATCCGGCGATCCTGTCGGCGCTGTCCCCTAACGCCGATGAGAACCACGATTTCTTCTCCGGTTCCGGCTCTTCCTACGTAATGGGCAAAGCGGTGAATACCGAGGATGAGGACTGGGCGTTCTAAATGCCTGACGCCATCTAGCATAAAAAAAGCCCCGCATCCTCGCGGGGCAAATCGGCAACACACTACTCAATAGAAATGCGACAGCACCAGCAGCGACAGCGAAACGTTGATCGCCCCGCCGATGCGCGTTGCGATCTGGGCAAAGGGCATCAGCGACATCCGGTTGCCCGCCGTCAGGATCGCCACGTCACCGGTTCCGCCTTGCCCGCTCTGGCAGCAGGAAACAATGGCCACGTCGATCGGATGCATACCGATCTTCTTGCCAACCAGGAAACCCGTTGCCACCAGCGTACTTACCGTGGCAACGATCACAATCAGGTTCTGCACGGTGAAGGCATCCACCAACTCTTGCCACGGCGTGATCGCTACGCCCACGGCAAACAGGATCGGGTAGGTGACGGCAGTGCGGAAGAATTTATACACCACCTGCGATCCTTGCTGAATGCGTGGCGAAACGCCATGTGCCAGCTTCACCGCCACTGCGGCAAACAGCATCCCCACCGGGGCCGGCAAGCCGATCAGCCGGTGTAACAACATGCCCACCATATACAGCAGGATGGCCAGCAGCGCGCCACAGGCGATAGTAGCGACATCCACGTTACCGCTCAGTTTCTCCGTTGCCGCGACCTCGCTATCGCCCTGCTTGTTCGGCATCAGGCTGCCTTCGCCGGTAAGGTGTGGATAGCGTTTCCCCAATTGGTTCAGCAGGCCAGCAATCACGATCGCCGTCAGGCTGCCCAACATCACGATCGGCAGGATACGCCCCAAGGCCACGCCCTGCTCCATATGCAAAATGGCGGCATAGCCCATCGATAATGGGATCGCCCCTTCCCCCACGCCCCCTGCCATGATCGGCAGGATCAGGAAGAAGAAGATCTGGAACGGATCCAGGCCCAACGCCATGCCCACCGCCATCCCGACCAGCATACCGGCCACTTCACCGCACAACATCGGCACAAAGATACACAGGAAGCCCTGGATCAGCACCTGGCGGTTCATGCTCATAATGCTGCCGACGATGATGCAGCAGATATAGAGATAAAGAATATTGGTCGACTTGTAGAATTTGGTGGTGGATTCAACCACCACGTCCGGCAGCAAACCATAGTGCACCAGTGCGGACGGAATAAAGGTGGCGCAGATGGCGGCAGCCCCCATTTTCCCCACCAGCGGCAGGCGCTTGCCAAACTCACCACAGGCAAAGCCGAAGAACGCCAGCGTCGCCACCATCACCACGATATCGCTGGGTAATTTCCCTGCCAGGCAATCGAGCAGGATCAGCACTCCGGCCAGCACGAAGAATGGCAGCGGTATAATCCCTATTTTGTAATTATCCAGAATATGCCACCACTTTTCACGCAGCGGAATATCGGCAGTTTTATCTTTGGCAACGAGGTAGGAATCATCGGTTGTGCTCATAATCTGGCCTCTTATTGTTTGTTCGGCCATCATAGAGAAACGCTTGGAGTCACCGCTGTGATTTTGTTCAAAATAAAAAAGGGTTTTTAATGGGGGTTATGGTTTCTATGGTGTTAATACCCTTTATGTAAAATAGCCCGTGGAGTTAATGGCGTTAATAATAGGCTTATTTTAAGTTTTACTGATTTTATCGCACGTTCGGTGTTCACTACGCCACTGTGCAATATTCCTCCTTACAATAAAGCCGTGCCGATGCTCACAACTTGATCTTGGGCAATATTACTTCAAGGGCGACTCATGATAGGGTAGTCACCCAAACAGACACCAGGACCCGCGCCAAACCATGCACATCAAACTCTCTTTTCATATCAAGCTGTTCCTGTGCCTGGTCGCCTTTTCCTGCGTGTTGCTGACGCTGATCGGGGGTTACACTTACTACAAACTGGATGCGCAGTTGCACCGGGACCTGGGTGCCCGTGCCCAAGTGCAGGCACGTGAGATTGCGCTGATCCCCTCCCTAGTCACCGCAGTTGAAAATAACGACACGCAATACATTGCTGCGCTGATGAAAAAAATCCGCGCCAGCAGCGATGCCAGCTATATTGTGATCGGCGATAGCCATACCATGCACCTTTACCATTCCGAACATGCCGATCGTTTGGGAACCCCCATGGTAGGGGGCGATAATAAAGAAGTGCTGGAAGGCAAAAGTATTATCTCGATCCGCAATGGGGGGATCGGTATTTCATTACGCAGCAAGGCACCGATTGTGGATGACAATAACCAGGTGATCGGTATTGTTTCCGTCGGTTATCTTAAATCCCATATCGACAGTTTAAATGCCCATACGCTGACCCAGATCGTGGCCTCGATCGTCTTGCTATTGATGGCGCTGTTTATCTTTTCCTGGCTGTTATCGAAAAACCTGAAACGCCAGATGTTTTCATTAGAGCCGAAAGAGATCGCGCTGCTGGTGCGCCAGCAAAAAGCCCTGCTGGAAGCCATCTATGAAGGGGTGATCGCCATAGATCCGCAACTGCGCATCATCACGATTAACCACGCCGCGCGTGAGTTGCTGGATCTGCGCCAACCGGCCAATAATCTGCTGGGCCAGCACATCGGTGAGATCATCCAGTCGCAGCCCGATTTCTTTGCCTCAGCGCAACTGGGGCACGACACCCATGATGAGGTGTGCCGTTTCAACCATGTGCGAGTGATTGCCAGCCGGGTGCGGATCATGCAGGAAGAGGAACTACAGGGCTGGGTGATCAGTTTCCGCGACAAGAACGACATCAACACCCTCAGCAGCCAGCTTAGCCAGGTAAAACGCTATGCCGATAACCTGCGCATCATGCGCCACGAACAGCTGAACTGGACAGCCACGCTCGCCGGATTACTGCATATGCAACGTTATGACGAAGCTATCCGCTATGTGGAAGCCCAGTCGGAAGGCGCACAGGAGATCCTCGATTTTATTTCCCAGCGCTTCAGCTCCGCCGCGTTGTGTGGCCTGCTGTTGGGCAAATACTCCAGCGCGCGAGAAAAAGGCATCGAGCTCCGTTTCGATCCCGCTTGCCAACTGCGCCAAATCCCCGCCGCGCTGAATGAAACCGAGCTGATGTCGATTATTGGCAACCTGCTGGATAACGCGTTCGATGCTACGCTGCAATGCGCAGCACCGCACGAAGCGGTAGAACTCTATATCAATGACAGCAGCAACGAGCTGGTGATCGAAGTTGCCGATCGCGGCACCGGGATTGCACCGCAGGTTCGTGATACGTTGTTTGAACAAGGCGTGACAACCAAAGATAAGGGCGACCACGGTATCGGCCTGCACCTGGTGGCTAGCCACGTCGCTCAGGCGCATGGCAGCATCGAAGTGTCGGACAACGATCCGCACGGCGCCATTTTCTCGCTGTTTATCCCCAAAGCTTAAGCACCCGGATCCGACCTATGCAACCTGAGACACTGGACGTTCTGATCGTGGAAGACGAGCCGCAACTGGCCACGCTACACGCCGAATTTCTTGAGAAAAATTTCAACCTGCGGGTGGTGGCTTATGCCGCTACCCTGGCGGAAGCCAGAGCAAAAGTGAATGCTCACCAGCCCCGACTGATCCTGCTGGACAACTTTCTGCCAGACGGCCAGGGGATTGCGCTAATGGAAGAAGCCGCGGTGAAAAAGCCCGGTTGCTCGGTGATTTTTATCACCGCCGCCAGCGACATGAATACCTGTAGCCAGGCGATCCGCAATGGAGCCTTCGACTACATCATCAAACCGGTATCCTATAAGCGGTTGCGCAATTCGCTGGAACGCTTTATGCAGTTTGTGCAGACCCAACGCACCTTCAAGGTCATCGACCAGAGCAGCGTCGATGCGTTGTATAACCTGCAGTCCAAGCAGTTTTCCAACGAGCCCAGCGCCAAAGGGATTGAAACCATCACCCTGGAGTTGGTGCAGGCGTTGTTCATCGAGCAGCCGGAAGTAGCCCACGCGGTGGAAGACGTGGTGTCACACGCTGGCATTAGCAAAACCACCGCGCGCCGCTATCTGGAATACTGCGTAGCAACCCAGTTTGTACACGTTGAAATGCTCTACGGTAATATCGGTCATCCGCGCCGTTTATACCGCAAGGCTTAGGCTGACATCTGCCTGTCACATTGCGGGGCTATGCTGGCTCCTAGATATCCCCTTCGATATCGGCATCAATGTTACATTCAGCTCTTTTTACCCGGCCAAGACTTGGCCGGGTTTTTTATTTGTGTGGTTTAAAAGGTATACCGTAACCCTACGCGGATACGATACTGCTCCTTATTATAATCATTCCAACGGTCCAGCCATTGCAGCTCCAGATAGGGCATCCAATGGGTATCTATTTTATAGCTGAACTTATTGGTGATCTCCCAATGGTGGCTCTTGCCATTTTTACTGTTAAAATCGTTTACCCGGATAAAGTAATGTGGCTCGAAGGTATAATTTAACTCATCGCTGAGCTTAAAGTTCCAGTAGTTGGCAATTTCATGGGTATCATTACGCGCCGGGTTGCCGTTAAAATCGATGGAATCATAGTTATTATGGTTATAGCGATAACGCACGGTCAGGTTGAAAAACGGCAGGAATTTATAGTTGTTGTCCAGGTAGATGGCACCGCCGGATCCCGCACTGCTCGAGTTGACCAACCCGCCAGGGGACACCGTCCATTTATCCGTTGGCCGGAACAATGGATACCAGCCCTCCAGCTCGTTATAGCTGTGCTTGAGCTGATCAAACTTGCCAATGTTATAGGCGTTGGTGGCCATCACACCGGCTCCACCATCAAAATTATAGCCGCCGCGCAGGATGATTTCGTTTAATTCAGAGGCGGTATTATAAGCCTCACGAGTTTCCAGATAGGCACGTCCGGCCTGAGCGCTGGCTGAGGCAAACAACGCCGCTACCAGTAGTATCGTATTGGTTTTATTGCTGCTAGAACCCCAGAGAGTAGACATGGTTGAGTTTCCTTGTGAAATTGATCCTGATAAAAGCATGCAGAAATCCCGCCGCCATGCCGTTAGGCATGACAGCTGTGCGTTATTATTGGTAATGCCTTGGCTTAGACTTCTTTGATTATTGTCGTATTGATTGCCGGATGAAGCTCGGCCTGTTCGTCACGGTTTCCTTTTTTGTTATTAATCTCGGTGATGATTTGCATAAATAACTGCTCATTTAACTTATAGAAAAAACCCATCATGACGGCGGCAACCATCGCCAATACGCAGGGATAAATAAAGATTAACTCGCGCAGGCCTTTCAGCACCGAGGCAGACTGCTCAATATTCGGAATATAGCCGATCTGCGTCAGCATAATGCCGGGTAACAATCCGGCTAGTGCGGCGGAGATCTTGCGTGAAAAGGTATAGCCGGTATACACCGAGCCTTCCGCGCGGATGCCGGTTTTCCATTCGCCGTAATCAACGGTATCGGGCACCAGCGCCCAGTTCAGGCTGTTTACGAAGGCCGTCCCGAAGAAGGCCATGCAAGAGAACGCTACGAAAGAGAGCGAGCTGTCGCCCCAGGCGTAGTTACACAGATCGCCCAGGCACCACAGCAACAGGCCACCAAGGTAGACCCGCTTTTTGCCAAAACGCTTCACCGCCGCTGGCACCATCAGCACGCCAATCAGAATGCAGCCCATGCTGAAAAAACCCATATAGGACAGCAAATGGATATCGTGCAACACGTATTGGGTGTAATAGACCTGGATCGCCAACTTGATATTAAACGCCGCCAGCGTACACAGGTTGGCAATGCACAGCACCAGCAACGGTGGGTTTTGGAAAATGGCGCGGAAGGATTTGAAGATGCCAGGTTTATGATGTGCCGGTACCACGTCAACGTAGCGCTCTTTGACCCCGCCATGGCACCACCACATGCAAAACACGCCACAGGTCGCAAACACTACCGCGGCAACCAGATAGCCCATCTCCGGACGTGAAGTAAACAGCATCTGGATCGGGACAAAGCCCACGGTGCATAACAGCAGCCCCAGCGTTGCACCTCCCTGCCGCCAAGCGGCCAGCTGCGCGCGCTCCTGCGGGTTTTTGGTCATGGCTGGCACCATCGCTCCATAGGAGCAGTTCATCAGGCTGTAGAACAGGCCGAACAACATAAACAGCACGGTAGCCAGGACGGTTTTGGTATTCAGGCTGAACCCGCTATTGAGGAAGTTGGCCACGGCCAGCAAAGCCACCGGTAGCGAGGCATAGAAGATAAACGGCCTGAACTTGCCTTTGGCACCGATATTTCGCCGCGAATCCAGCAGGACGCCAGTCAACATATCGGTGAAGGCGGTAAAGAATTTGGCGATCAAAAAGATCACGCCGCCGTAGATGGCGGGCAACCCCAGAATATCGGTATAGAACTTCAGCAAATACAGGGTACCGATACACAGCATCAGGTTGGAACCGAAGTCTCCCATGCCGTAGGCAAACTTTTCGCGCAGCGGCAACCGCAGCGTAACGGGATCTTGGTAGGATAAAGAGTTGGCCATCTGACGGGTCCTTATTATTGTCTTACATCCTGCGTTTTCTGGTTGCAGGGGCGAATAAATTCGCCCCGATTAACACCAGGCCGCTTATAGCGCCGGGCTTACCACCCGCTTGCGCTCTTCCAGCTCACCGACGATCTTGAGATAGTTCTTCTCCGTCAGGTGATAGAACAGCCCCATGGTCAATGCGGTCAGCACGGCCAGGCCACACGGATAGAGGAAGATCAGCTGCCGCAAGCCTTCCAGTGTGCCAGGCCCCTGCGCCACGTTGGGAACATAGCCGATATACGCCAGCATCACGCCAGGGAAGAAGCCCGCCAGCCCTTGGGAAACCTTGCGAAAGAAGGTAAAACCGGTATAAACCGTGCCTTCCGAACGCACGCCGGTTTTCCACTCACCGTATTCCACGGTATCCGATACCAGCGCCCAGTTGAGGCTGTTGACGAAGGCCGTCCCGAAGAACGCCAGACAGGAGAACAACACAAACAGCGTGGAGGTATTGCCCCACATATAGTTCATGGCATCGCCCAGGATCCACAGCGACAGGCCGCCCAGATAGACGTTTTTCTTGCCAAAGCGTTTCACCACCGTCGGAACCAGCAGTACCCCAAGCAGGATGCAGCCCATGCTGAAGAAGCCCATATAGGACAGCAGGGTGATATCGTTGAGGACGTATTGGGTGTAGTAAATCTGGATCGCCAGCTTGATGTTGAAGCCCGCCAGCGTGCACAGGTTGGCCACGCACAGCACAAACAGCGGTTTATTACCGGCGATCGCCTTGAAGGACTGCAACAGACCCGGCTTGGGTGCGCCCGGTTTCGGGATCTCGACATAACGCTCTTTGACGCCAGAATAGCACCACCACATGCACAGCATGCCGACGAAGGCGAAGATAGCCGCCCCCACCAGATAACCCACCTGTGGGCGCCCGTCAAACAGCGACAGGATCGGCACAAACGCTACGGTACATAACAACAGACCCACCGTCGCCCCCCCCTGCCGCCAGGCAGCCAGTTGCGCACGTTCTTGCGGGTTTTTGGTCATCGCTGGCACCATCGCGCCGTAGGAGCAGTTCATCATGCTGAAGAATAGCCCGAACGCCATAAAGATCAGCGTGGCGATCACTGTTTTAACGGTGACATCAAACGAGGCGCCAACGCCTATAAAGTTGGCCACCACCAGTAACGCCACCGGCATTGAGGCATAAAGGATAAACGGCCGGAACTTGCCTTTGGGGCCAATATTGCGCCGGGAATCGAGCATCAGCCCGGTGCCCATGTCGGTAAAGGCGGTAAAGAAACGCGAGATGAGAAAGATCAGCCCGCCCCACGCAGCGGGGATACCCAACACGTCGGTATAGAATTTCAGCAGATACAGCGTGCCGACACACAACAGCAGGTTGGAACCGACATCGCCCATGCCATAGGCGAATTTCTCGCGCAGGGGCAATATCAGCTTCACCGGATCCTGGTTAGCTTCACTCATGGTGATTCTCCTTGGAAAACACCTATTCCCAGAGATAGCCGCCCTTGCCGGTTGGGCAACGGGCGGCTGACAGTTGGTGATTACAGCGTGCGAAGCGAGGCAAACAACTCCGCCCACTCGCTATCCGCCCGATAGAACACCGGCGGTTGACCCATTGGTGCTGCTATCGTCACCTCGGCCCCTCCGCTATGCCGTTCACCGGTCCACAGGTTGATCCAGCTATCCTGCGGCAGGTAGAGCGTCCAGTCGGTGCGCCCTTCTTCATGCACCGGGGCCACCAGCAGATCACGGCCAAACAGGTATTGGTATTTCAGGCTGTAGGTGTGAGCATCGTCTTCATAATGCAGGAACAGCGGGCGCATCACCGGTAAGCCGGACTGCGCATTGAGCGCCACCGCCTGCTTGATATACGGCTTGAGGGAGGTGAATACCTGGCTCATGCGGGCAAACTGACGGATGGTTTCCACGTCATGATCGAACTGCCAGTTATCATCCGGGCGGTTGCCTTCGTGGGTACGCATCATCGGCGTAAAAGCGCAGAACTCGCACCAGCGCATCAGCAGTTCTTTGCTGCGTTTCATCTCAAACAGCGTGGTGTAACCGCCAATATCGCTGTGGTGCAGGCCGTGGCCAGTCATCGCCAACGACAGCGCCGCCGGGATCACCGAAGCCAGGCCGTCGTCCAGGCTCCAATCCACGTTCTGATCGCCCGCCCACATCATCACCGAATACTTCTGGCTGCCGGTATAGCCCGCGCGCATAAAGAACAGGATCTCGCCCAGCTTGCCGCATTCTTCCAGCGCATCGTAGTTGCACTTGGCCCACAGCGCTGGCCAGGCGTTATGCATGATTTCCGCATCGATGCCGTTATGCAAAACGGTATCGGTCGGCAGATATTCGCCGAAGTCCGCCATCCAGCCGTCGAGGCCAAACTCGATCAGGTTCTTTTTGATGACGTTCTTGTACCAGTCATAGGCTTCGGGCTTGGTAAGATCGACTACGCCAGCATAAAACTCGCCAAATTCGACCTGATAATCTTTACCATCGTAATCCTTGGTCAGATAGCCTTTTTCTGCCGCCTCGGCATACAGCTCTTTCTCGATGGCCACGTAAGGGTTGATGTACCCCAGAAAATGTACCCCCTCCTTCTTCCACTGCGGGATGCGTTTATCCAGCTCCGGATACAGCTCACTGTCCCAGCGCCAGTTCCACATCAGGCGTTTGCCAAAAGAGGTGATCCGCCGTCCTTCCCAGTCCTGCGCCCAGATCCCGCTGACCTTGACACCGTGCTCACGCATCACGTCCAGCTTCTGTTGGCAGACTTCGGTGCCCCCCTGAATGCCCAGGATGACGCCGTCATACACCCAGTCCGGCAGTTCTGGCTGGCGGCCAAGTAACGCGGTCAGCTTTTCCAGCAGGCTGATGTAGCTGTCGGCGCAGTCAAAGCGCAACACCGCCTGATCCTGCCAGATCGCCAACTCATGGAACTCTGGGGCAGAAAAATCGAAGTTCATGTAGCAGCTGTTTTCTACGTGGCAGTAATATTTCTGGCTGCTGACAAACGTCGGCTGCGGGAAGAAGGTCCAGTAGTAATCACCACCGGCGTTCTCCTGGCAGTCTGCCTGCCAGGTAACGTAGGTCTGCTTGTTACGGCCAACCCCCTGCTCACTGGTCCATAACGGGAAAGGCTTGCCGCGCAGGTCGAAGTAGGAAAACTGTTCACCGCAGCCATAAACGTGATCTTCCGGCTGCGCCGCCAGACGCAGCCACATGCGGTTGTTCTGCTCGTCGCTGTTGCGCAGCTGCATTTCCAACCGCCCTTGCGCATCGGTAGTGATTGCCAGCGTGCATTGGGCCACATCGCCCCGGCTAAAGCGGATCAGCCAGCCTTTGCCCTGCGGGACGATCTGGGTTTCGGTCAGCGCCAGTTTTTCACTGAGCTGGTCTTTAATGCTGAAGTTGCCGCGGAACATCTCGATATCTGCCTTGCCGCGCCCAATCCACAGGCACGGAGCTGCAGCCGAGTGCTGTATCAGCACCCGCTGCTGAAAGGTCAACGTAAATCCACCTGCGTGTTGCGTGAGTTCCAAGCCTTGCTGAGAAGCCATGATCCATTCTCCAAAAGGTTAAATGCCGTATTTTTCCAAGCGTTGGTCGCCCGCTCAGGTCAGTTCAATCACGTCCAAACCAAGCAGATCGGCCACTTTACGCAGCAGCGGACGGTGCTCGCCGTAAACCAGCGAGGTGTGGTGCTCCATACCCGCCGCAATCAGACGCTGGCGATAAGTGTCTGCATCCACATCCAGGCGCGCGGTCCCGGCAGTGCCGGAAAAGGCCAGCGGAGCCTTGATCATTTCGCCGCCGGCCAGCATCAGGCGTAGCTTGCCCTCGCCCTGAGTGATGCGGCATAGCGTGATGCGCCCCGGTTTCAGAGCAAATTCAGACAGCAGAGGAAGCTTGCGGTTGGAGTGGATGGTGGCCTGCACCGGGCCATCGCGATCGGCCATTTCGATCGGTGCCTGCCCGCAGTGCCAGAACACCACGCTGTTATCCTGCGGATCGATATCCACCAGGTCGGTATTGAACGCCGCATTGCCAGAGGCCCACTGCGCCATCAGCGAAGAGAGCACGCCAAACATGTCGGCTTCACAGCCACACGGCACTTTATCTTCGTTCATCAACGCCAACGCCCCGCAGGCAGCGCAGCCGTAATCGGTAAAGAAATCCGGCCAGCAGCGCACGGCAATGCCGGTGTAACCTTCACGCTGCGCTTTTTCACGCAGGGCAGAGTAAACCTTGAGCGTTTTGCGGGTGGCCGTTTGATCCATCTCTGCCAGGTTAGGGAAATCCTTGGCACGGCGGGCATAAGGCGCATCGGCCACGCTGTCCGGCAGCGCCTTCACCTCTTCAATAAACTCCAGCACCGGCTGGCGAGTCACCTCAACGCCAAAGTGCTGCGTCAGCTGCTGCTGGTTGTAGTTACAGGCGTCAAAACCCAGCGGGTGTTCACCAATCACCATCACCTTGGCCTGTTTGAAGCGCTTAACGATCGCCGCGGCCTGCGCCAACTGCTGTAATTCGTTAATCACCCGGCTGTCGTCCGGCAGGCCGTGCAGCGTTTGCACGTTGATGGCTTCACGGCTCAGGGCATGGCAAGCCAGATTCACCCCGCAGAAAGAGTTCAGGCGCAAACGGCCACCGGTACGGGCCTCCGGGAATGACCACATCGCCGTGGGTACCGGGAAATCACGCACCACTTCGGTGGTAAGGGAGGCATCGGTAAAGGTCACTTGCAGGATCAGCAGCAGATCGAGATCGGCCTGTTTAAGTGCGGGAAGTACTTGCAGAGCCGATTCGGCATCAAACTGCAATACCGGCTCCCCCACCAGCTCAATATCCATCCCGCTCAGCGCCTGCCAGGCTTGCGCCAGCATCTGTTGCGCGTAGGGCACGTCGAAGGTCGCGCGGCCAAGTGCCAATACGCCTACTTTTGCTTTATTTTTCATCACATTGCTTCCAGTAATCGAATAAATCTATGCCACGGTGCTGAAGCGGTGTTCAGTCTGGCTGTAATAGTTTTCCCCTGGGCGCAGCACTACGTTGCCAAAATGGGCGTGGTGAATGCTGTCTGGGAACGCCTGGGTTTCAAGGCAGATGCCGGAAAACGCCTGATAGCGATGGCCAGCCTTGCCATTCCAGATCTTGTTGGAAAGCTTAAAGGCGTTATAAAACTGCACGCCCGGCAGCGAGGTGTGCACTTCCATCACCCGCCCGGTCTGTGGGCAAATCAGGCTGGCGGCGGGATGCAAAGCCCCCTCAACCGGCTTGAGCACGTAGTTCATATCAAAATCCTGCGCCGGGCGGTGTAGCATGGCGTCCCCAAGACGACGGGCGTTGCGGAAGTCAAATGCCGTCCCCGCAACGCGGCGGATTTCACCGGTGGGCAGCATGGTGGTTTCATCTACCGGCGTCATAAAGTCGGCGTCGATCTTGAGCTGCTGATCGTGGATCAGGTGCTGATGCCCGCGCAGGTTGTAATGACTGTGATTGACCAGATTGACCAGCGTCGGCTTGTCCGTCTGCGCCTCAAAGCTCAGCGTCATCACGTTGTCTTCCGTCAGGCCGATGCGGTGGCTAACCTGCAGATTGCCCGGATAGCCTTCCTCACCATCGATAGAGGTACGGCTGAAAATAATGCCGTCGCCGTCTTCCTGTGCCTGCCAGACATACTTGTCAAAACCCCGACGTCCGCCGTGCAGGTGTTGCCCGGTAGGGAGTTCATTGGTGGCCAGAATATATTCCTGACCGTCGATGCTGAAACGTCCACCAGCGATACGGTTGGCGCAGCGCCCGGCAATCGCACCGAAGAACGGATGCCCAGCCTGATAAGCCGCCAAATTGTCGAAACCCATCACGACATCTTCCGCCTGCCCATGGCGATCCGGCACCCAAAGCTGAGTAATGATGCAGCCGTAATCGGTCACGCATAGCCGCATTCCGTTGGCATTGGTCAGCGTGAAAAGGGAAACGGCCTGCCCCTGATGTTCACCAAAATGCTGGCGTTGAATGGTTGTCATAATCGATGCCCTATGGTTAGCGCGGCAGCTTGCCGCGCAACGGATGCTTAAAACTGAGCGGCTTTGCCCTGGCTGCCAAACAGCCTGATTTTTTCGGCGACTTTGGCCTGCATCACATCACGGCCATGCCCGAGCGACACCGCCAAGACAAACTCGTGAGGATCCTTGTCGAGCACTTCAGCCATCCCCTGGGTGAAGGCCTGCCGCAGTTCGGTGTCCACGTTCACCTTGGCGACCCCCAGTGAGACCGCCTTGCGGATCTGATCGTCCGGTACGCCGGAGCCGCCGTGCAGGACAATCGGTTTTTTGACGATCTCGCGGATCTCTTGCAGGCGTTCGAACGCCAGCTTGGGTTCCTGTTTGTACAGGCCGTGAGCGGTGCCGATGGACACTGCCAGATAATCCACCGTGGTCGATTGAGCAAACTGCAGCGCTTCGTCACTGCTGGTGATCAGGGCGTCTTTTTCGTCGACCGAAATATCATCCTCGGTGCCGCCGATCTTGCCAATTTCGCCTTCGACCCCAATGTTCAGCGCATGGGCAACGTCCGCCACGGCACGGGTGATCCGCACGTTTTCGTCAAATGACAGGTGAGAGCCGTCAAACATCACCGACTGGAACCCGGCCTGCACCGCCTGCATGGTCTGTTCAAAGCTGCGGCTGTGATCCAGGTGGATGCACACCGGCACCGTGATATCGTGCATAAACGCATCGATCATCGCCTTCATGGGCTCCAGACCCATCACGCTAATCACTTTCTGCCCCACCTGGATCATGATCGGGGCCTGCTCCTGTTCGGCTGCCAGCAAAATGGCGCGAATGGTTTCGGCGTTGTGTGCGCTGAACGCGCCGATGGCATAGCCGTTTTCCCATGCATGTTGGATCATGGTGTTACCAGATAAATAAGGCATTTCTTCTCCCCTCTGCGCGCTGCATAGCAAGCGCAATTACGTTAAGTGTTACGCGTGATCCGCTCTGCCCGAAGCAGCCCGAACCTGTTCCAAAATGGCACTCCAATCCTGACGCCCGCGCCCGCTGGCCCGCGCCTGGCTATAAACCTCGCGTGAGGCTGCACCCATCGGCATGGCAACGTGCAACTGATTGGCCACATCCAGCGCTATGCCCAGATCCTTGTGCGCCAGATCGATCATGAACGCCGGGCTGAGATCGCCCTTCAGCACCTTGTTTGGCCAGGTGGTGGTGAAATGCCCCTTGCCTGCCGGTGTACCGCTCATGACTTGCAGCGCAACGTCAAATGACAGCCCTAGCGCCTCGCACAGCACCGCTGCCTCGGCAGACAGCGCGTTGAGGGCGATGCTCATGTAGTTGTTGATCAGCTTCACGCGGATCCCCATGCCCGGCCCACCGGCGTTGATCAGTTCCGAGCCCATCGCCATCAGCACTGGCGTTGCGCGCTCCACCTGCTCGGCAGTCCCACCGGCCAGGATCAGCAACGTGCCAGCCTGAGCATGGTCTGAAGTTCGCCCGACCGGGGCATCCATCAGGCCAAAGCCCCGTGCCTGCATCTGGGCAATCAGCCGGTCCGTTTGCAGTGGATGGATGGTGGACATATCCATCACCAATGCCGCAGGCGATAAGGTGCAGCACACCCCCTCGCCACCAAATAGCACCTCATGCACCAGTTCGCCGTTAGGCAACATGGTGATGACGAACTCCGCGTCCAGTGCCGCCTGCGCCGGGCTGGCTGCCGCCTTGGCCCCCTGAGCTACCAAAGCGCTGACCGCCGCCGGGCTGATATCAAAAACGTTCAGCCGGTGCCCCTGCTTGATCAGGTTGCTGGCCATCGGCGCGCCCATTTGCCCTAGCCCGATAAATGCGATCTGTGCCATGGTTCTCTCCTGTTGGTTACCAGTGTCATCTCTGTGTCATCTCACCGACCACAAATTAGACCATTTTTGTCTGTTTTTGATCGTATTTGTAATTTATGGTCAAAAAATTGACAGCCGTCACTCTTTTAACATTTGAGTGAATTAAAATGGTGGCAGCGTGATCGGCAGCCACTTTTTGCTGAAAACCGTTCGCTTACACAGATCAACATCCAGGGATCCAGACCATGACTCGAATCGCATGCGTAGGCATTGCAGTGCAAGACCGCCTGTATTACGTAGAGAAACTGCCTGAAGGCGGGGGGAAATATGTTGCCACCGACTACCGCGAAATTGGCGGAGGCCCGGCGGCAACGGCTGCGGTAGCCGCAGCCAGATTGGGCGCAGAGGTAGATTTCATTGGCCGAGTCGGGGACGATGCCACCGGGCAAACCCTGTTGGCCGAGTTAGGCAGCTATGGCGTGAATGTCAGACATGCCCGCCGTTGCCCACAGGCGCGCTCATCGCAATCGGCTGTGCTGGTGGATGCCCAGGGAGAACGCATGATCATCAACCATCCCAGCCCAGACTTACCCGAGGATGCCGAATGGCTGCATAACATCGACTTTAGCCAGTACGATGTGGTGTTGGCGGACGTGCGTTGGCATCAGGGCGCGCTTACTGCCTTCACCTTGGCCCGGCGCGCGGGTGTCACTACCCTGTTGGACGCCGATGTCACACCGCAGGATATCCACCCGCTAGTTGCTTTGGCGGACCATGCCGCCTTCTCCGAACCGGGTTTGCTGCGGATGACAGGAAAAACAGATATCGAGCAGGGATTGCGTGCAGCAAAAAATGACAAAAACGGACAAGTTTATGTCACTCAGGGTAAACATGGCTGCTTCTGGCTGGAAAACGCTCAACTGAAACATCAGCCAGGCTTTTCGGTTGAGGTGGTGGATACCACGGGGGCTGGCGACGTTTTCCACGGTGCGATGGCGGTAGCCCTGGGTTCACAACCCGATATAGCTCAGGCGGTGCGTTACGCCAATGCAGTTGCCGCATTGAAGTGTACCCGTCCTGGCGGGCGCGCTGGCATTCCCAATTGTGATCAAACTGACTCTTTCCTGGCCAGTTTTGTATAATATGGTTGGCCGATGACAATATTAAGGGAGCGGAGCATGAGTCTGACTGAACTTACCGGCAACCCACGCCACGATCAGCTGATCCAGTTGATCGCCAAGCGCGGCTATATGAACATCGACGAGCTGGCGCAATTGCTGGAAGTGTCTACACAGACGGTCAGGCGCGATATCCGCAAATTGAGCGAGCAGGGGCTGATTAGCCGCCATCATGGGGGCGCAGGTCGTGCCTCTAGCGTGGTCAACACGGCCTTTGAGCAACGGGAACTCTCTTACACACAAGAGAAGATAGCCATTGCGGAGGCCATTGCCGATTACATTCCCGATCGTTCCACCATTTTTATCACCATCGGCACCACCGTTGAGCATGTTGCCCGGGCGCTGATGAACCACAGCCACCTGCGCATCATTACCAACAGCCTACGGGTGGCGCATATCCTGTATAAAAACACCGAGTTCGAAGTGATGGTGCCGGGCGGCACGCTGCGCCCCAATAACGGCGGTATCATCGGCCCCAGCGCCGTAAGCTTTGTGGAAGGCTTTCGCGCCGACTATTTGATCACCAGCGTAGGGGCAATCGAAGCCAACGGCGATCTGCTGGAATTTGACGTGAATGAGTCCAGCGTGGTGAAAGCGATGATGGCGCACTCACGTCATATTCTGCTGGCGGCGGACCACACCAAGTTCCATGCTTCGGCGGCAGTAGAAATCGGCAATACACGACAAGCGACCGCGTTATTTACCGACCTACCTCCCCCCTCAGCAATGGGATCGGTGTTACAGCAGCAGCAAGTGGAACTGGTCGTTATTCCCACCGGCAGCGAAGAACCCACGCTCTGATCTAAGGTGGTAAACCCGCTGATTTTCCTGCCGTTCGTCAATGCACGCAGAACTTTACTATGCGTGCATTAATTACCCATTTGACGCTGCCAATATTCCCTGCAAATAGTTGCCATAGCCACCAATATATCCGGCCATTTCCTCTTAATGATTAAGGTTAATTAAGTATGTAAAAATCGGGTAATTATGCCCAATCATCAAAGCTGATATCACTAGAAAAATCTTACGATATGAACATTGAGGGTTGTCTCAGAATGTCAGTGTGTTAGGGTATAGGGCACTCTTATTTTCTATTAGGACAATTTTAGCGTTTGATAATAAACCAAAGGAAACAGCGAATTGCATGGCAATTAAACTAGAAGTTAAAAATTTATATAAGATATTTGGTGAGCACCCGGAACGCGCATTTAAGCTGATAGACAAAGGTTTGACGAAAGACCAGCTGCTGGAAAAAACGGGGTTATCACTTGGCGTCAAGAACGCCTCTCTGGCCATTGAAGAAGGCGAGATATTTGTCATCATGGGGCTTTCCGGTTCCGGTAAATCCACCTTGGTACGCCTTCTCAATCGTCTGATAGAACCCACCCGCGGTGAGGTGCTGATTGACGGCGAGGATATATCCAAAATATCCGATGCTGCGCTGCGCACCGTACGGCGTAATAAGATCAGCATGGTGTTCCAGTCATTCGCCTTAATGCCGCATATGAACGTATTAAATAATACTGCGTTCGGCATGGAATTAGCGGGCATTCCTTTACAGGAGCGCCAGGAAAAAGCGCTGGACGCGTTGCGTCAGGTTGGGCTGGAAAATTATGCCAATGCTTATCCCGATGAACTGTCCGGTGGTATGCGCCAGCGTGTCGGCTTAGCCCGCGCCATGGGTAACGATCCGGATATATTGTTAATGGATGAAGCCTTCTCTGCGCTGGACCCATTAATTCGTGCCGAAATGCAAGATGAGCTCGTCAAATTACAGGCGAAACATCAGCGCACCATCGTCTTTATTTCCCACGATCTGGATGAAGCAATGCGTATTGGCGATCGTATTGCCATTATGCAGGGCGGCGAAGTGATCCAGGTGGGTACCCCGGATGAGATATTAAATAATCCGGCCAACGATTATGTGCGTACCTTCTTCCGCGGCGTCGATATCAGCCACGTATTCAGTGCCAAAGATATCGCCAAACGTCGCCCGGTGACCCTGATCCGTAAGACCCCCGGTTTTGGTCCGCGTTCTGCGTTGCAGATCCTGCGTGATGAAGACCGTGACTATGGCTACGTGCTTGAACGCGGCCAGAAATTTATCGGCGTGGTATCGATAGACTCTCTCAAGCAGGCGCTGGCGGCCAATCAAACGCTGGACGACGCCTTGCTGGATGCCCCACTGCCCGTTCCGGCGGATATGCCGCTGAGCGAGCTGATCTCACTGGTAGCACAGGCCCCTTGCGCCGTGCCGGTGGTCGGGGAAGACAACAACTATATCGGTATTATTTCCAAAGGCATGCTGCTGCAGGCTTTAGATAAAGAGGGCCCTACGAATGAGTGATAATCAGGATCCATGGGCAACGGCTGCCACATCCCCTAACGACGCCCCGGCAACCCAGGCTGCCACCAGCAGCGATCCCTGGGCAACCGGCGCACCTGCAGACAGTGTGCCCCATGATGCCGCTAATCAGGCCGCATCGAGCGCTGACTGGCTTAACAGCGCCCCAGTGGAGCCCGAGCACTTTAGCCTGCTGGATCCGTTCCACAAGGCTTGGGTGCCGTTTGACAGCTGGGTCACTCACGCCATTGATTGGCTGGTGCTGCACTTCCGTCCGCTGTTCCAAGGCATTCGCGTGCCGGTGGATTTCATCCTCAGCGGTTTCCAGCAGTTTTTGCTGGGTATGCCTGCTCCAGTCGCCATTTTGCTGTTCTCGCTGATCGCCTGGCAGATATCCAGCCTCGGCATGGGGGCCGCCACGCTGCTGTCGTTAGTCGCCATCGGCGCTATCGGGGCCTGGTCACAGGCGATGGTCACGCTGGCGCTGGTGCTCACCGCCCTGTTCTTCTGCATCTTGATAGGTCTGCCGTTGGGCATATGGTTGGCCCGCAGCAAACATGCCGCCAAGGTGATCCGGCCACTGCTTGACGCCATGCAGACCACGCCAGCCTTCGTCTATCTGGTGCCAATCGTCATGCTGTTCGGTATCGGTAACGTGCCGGGGGTAGTGGTAACAATCATCTTCGCCCTGCCGCCCATCGTACGTCTGACGATCCTGGGCATCAAACAGGTGCCGGAAGATCTGATCGAAGCCGCCGAATCCTTCGGCTCCAGCCCGCGCCAGCTGCTGTTTAAAGTGCAGCTGCCGCTGGCCATGCCAACCATCATGGCCGGGGTTAACCAAACGCTGATGCTGGCGCTGTCGATGGTGGTTATCGCCTCGATGATCGCCGTAGGCGGTCTGGGCCAGATGGTACTACGTGGCATCGGCCGCCTGGATATGGGGCTGGCCGCCGTAGGTGGCGTCGGTATCGTTATTCTGGCCATTATTCTCGATCGTCTCACCCAGTCGCTGGGGCGCGATCGCCGCAGTAAAGGGCTAGGCCGCTGGTATACCCACGGCCCAATCGGGTTGATCGCTCGCCCGTTTATCAAAAAAGCCTGATCGTTCTACCCGCCAGCGGCTTACTGCCCTGGCGGGCTATCTCCAAACAACATCAATAACAGAGGAAAAACTATGCGCACTACAGGGATCTGGGCGATTGCCCTTACCACACTGCTTGGTTCACAGGTTGCTTCCGCTGCTGATTTGCCAGGAAAAGGTATTTCGGTACAACCGATACAGAGCACCATCTCCGAGGAGACCTTCCAAACGCTGCTGGTCAGCAAGGCATTGGAAAAACTCGGTTATGACGTCAAAGAGCCGCGTGAGGTGGACTACAACGTGGCCTACACTTCCATCGCCGCAGGGGATGCCACTTTTCTGGCAGTGAACTGGGATCAGTTGCACGCCGATCAGTATCAGGCCGCCGGGGGCGATAAAAAATTCTATCGTGAAGGGGCTTACGTCAGCGGTGCTGCTCAAGGCTACCTGATCGACAAAAAAACCGCCGACCAGTATCACATCACCAACGTTGAACAGCTAAAAGATCCGAAAATTGCCAAGCTGTTTGATACCAACGGTGACGGCAAGGCCGACTTGACCGGCTGTACCCCGGGCTGGGGCTGTGAAACGGTGATTAATCACCATATCGAAGCCTATGGCTTGGGCAAAACCGTGGAGCACAATCAGGGCAACTACGCCGCCATGATCTCCGATACCATCACCCGCTTCAAAGAAGGCAAACCGGTGCTGTATTACACCTGGACGCCGTACTGGGTCAGCGATGTGATGGTGCCTGGGCGTGACGTTGTCTGGCTGCAGGTACCGTTCTCTTCCCTGCCGGGCGAGATGAAAGATGTCGATACCAAGCTGCCGAACGGGGCCAACTATGGCTTCCCGGTAAACACCATGCATATTGCCGCCAATAAGCAGTGGGCGCAGGCCAACCCTGCCGCCGCCAAGCTGTTTGCCATCATGAAACTGCCGATTGCCGACGTCAACGCGCAGAACCTGCGGATGCATGCAGGCCAGGCTTCCGAAGCCGACATCCAAAACCATGTCAACGGCTGGATCAAGGCTCACCAGGCCACGTTTGACGGTTGGGTGAAAACCGCCGCCGAAGCCGCCAAATCATAATATCCCCATGGGCGCGGCTTATACGCTGCGCCCTCATTCCGGCAACATCATCTCGGTAAACTGTAAAAATCGTTCTGCCGTCTTCGACAGAGGTGGGTTCCACACGCAATACACCTGACGACGTGGACCATCGACGATCGGAATAGCCACCAGCGAACTCAAACGCTGGGCCGTGGAAATCGGCACGATCCCCGCAGCCAGGCCTCGCCGTACCAGATTCTCCAACCATTCGATATGGTCGATCTCAAAGCTCACATGGCGTTTGATCCCTGCCGCCTGAAAGGCTCGGTCGGTCTGCCGCCGCGCTCCGGTTCCGCTATAGAAATCCACCAGCGGCACTTCTGACAGCGTTTGCAGATTGATGCGTTGATGCCCCGCCAGCGCATGTTCTGCGGCCACCAACGCAACCAGCGGCTCATCGGTCAACTGGCGATGCGACTCTGGCAGCATGTCTTTATCGCCCGGCCAGATGCCAACAAATGCCACATCGGTCTTCTGCTGGCGAATATCCTCCAGCAACACCTCGCTAATGCCAACGTACAGCCGGATATTCACCGCCGGATGATGACGGTGGAATTCCCCCAGCTTTTCGGTGAGGTCAATCGCGTTGATGGTTGAAATGGTGCCAATCGTTAACGTGCCGGATACCGTACCAGCGGCCGCCACCACTTCCTCCACCAACGTCTGCTTGGCGGCCAACAACCGCTGCGCCGGTTGAATGAAAGCCCGGCCAGCGGTGGTAAGCTCAACGCGACGCGAAGTTCGCTCAAACAGCGTACAACCGAGTTCTTCTTCCAGTTTGGCGACCTGATGACTCAGGGCTGACTGCACCGTATGGCAGCGCTGGGCGGCACGGGTAAAGCTCTGCTCCTCGGCCACCGCCAGTGCATAACGGATCTGTTTCAGATTCATACTATCTATCGCGAAATGAGATGGATCAGATGAAAATTATACATTGGTTTAACATTCTGTTCTGCCTGATACTTCGATCACAGATTTCCATTATTGAAGACCTATGAACCAACCAACCGAACACCCGGGCCTTAGCCCTGCACTGACGCTGTTAATCGCGATGGCCACCGGCCTGGCGGTTGCCAGTAACTACTACGCCCAGCCGCTGCTGGAAACCATCGCACAAAACTTTAATCTATCGGTTAACCAGGCCGGATTTATCGTCACCGCGGCCCAGCTAGGCTATGCGGTTGGCCTGCTGTTTCTGGTGCCGTTGGGCGATATGTTTGAACGCCGTGGGCTGATCGTCTTTATGACGCTGTTAGCCGCCGGAGGCATGCTGATCACCGCCTCTTCCAGCACCTTATCAATGATGATCCTCGGTACGGCTCTCACCGGCTTGTTCTCCGTCGTGGCCCAGCTTTTAGTACCACTCGCCGCCACTTTGGCACACCCGGCAAAACGCGGTAAAACCGTCGGCGTGATCATGAGCGGCCTGCTGCTCGGCATTCTGCTGGCACGTACCGTCGCCGGTGCTTTGGCGGCCCTCGGCGGCTGGCGTACCATCTACTGGGTGGCCAGCGTGTTGATGATCCTGATGGCCCTTCTGCTGTGGCGTGCCTTGCCGCGCTATAAGCTGCATTCTGGCCTGAATTACCCGCAGTTGCTGAAGTCCATTTTTTCCCTGTTCTGCTTCACCCCGTTGCTGCGTACCCGCGCGATCATCGGCGCTTTGTCGTTCGCCAACTTCAGCGTGCTGTGGACCTCAATGGCTTTCCTGCTGGCTTCCCCACCTTTCAACTATTCCGAGGGCGTGATTGGGTTATTTGGCCTGGTGGGTGCTGCTGGCGCCTTGGCTGCCTCACGCGCCGGTCATCTGGCCGATAAGGGCAAAGCAGGGCTAACCACCAGCGTCGGGCTGGTACTGCTGTTGCTGTCCTGGATCCCGATTGCGTTGGCGCCGTACTCTCTCTGGGCGCTGATTATCGGCATTCTGGTGCTGGATCTGGCAGTGCAGGGGGTGCATGTCACCAACCAAAGCGTGATTTACCGCATCATGCCGGAGGCGCGTAATCGCCTGACCGCCGGTTACATGACCAGCTATTTTATCGGGGGTGCCGTGGGTTCAGTGCTTTCCGCCGCCGCTTATCAACATGCTGGTTGGAACGGCGTAGCGGCAATTGGTGGCGTATTGTGCGTGCTGAATCTGCTGACCTGGTGGCGTTGCAAGCGCTATGACCCGCAGGGTCCGGCCACTATCTAGTTAGCAAGAAAATAATAACCCAGGAAATTTATTAGGCCGCAGGGTGTAAAAATTACTTACACTCTGGTAATATTGTCGCGGTAAATTATTGGCGACCTATACACCCTGCGCCCCGGACCACCATGAACGACCTTACTCAGGTAAGTTTTCTTTCTATCCCCTCCGCAGGATGCCGTAGTGCCCCGCCCAGTTACATAAACAAACCTTACCTATCTCAGCCTGCGGAACGGCAGAATTTGTGCCTTCAATCACAAGACCTTAGGGTCTGTGGCGTTAAGCATTTACAAACAACTTACAAATGACACGAATTGCTAAATTATTCCCCTTGCTGAAGATTTACATTATTAATCACCATCGTTACTATACCGAACGAAATTAATGAGGCACTAAATTATGGAAAGCTCGTTTACCCCCATAGAGCAAATGCTGAATTTCCGCGCCAAACGTCAGAAAGACTTCCCATATCAGGAAATCCTGCTGACCCGCCTATGCATGCATATGCAAGGCAAGCTGTTGGAAAATCGCAATAAAATGCTGAAAGCACAGGGAATCAACGAAACCTTGTTTATGGCTCTCATTACGCTGGATGCGCAGGAAAACCACAGTATTCAGCCTTCTGAGCTAAGCTCGGCCCTAGGTTCGTCACGCACCAATGCCACCCGCATTGCCGATGAACTAGAGAAACGCGGTTGGATTGAGCGCCGGGAAAGCGATCACGATCGCCGCTGCCTGCATCTGCATATGACCCAGGCTGGGGAAGCGTTTCTCGAACAATTGCTGCCACCGCAGCATAAATGTCTGCACTTTCTGTGGTCTACGCTGAACGACGAGGAGCAGCAGCAGCTTGAAATGCTGACGCGCAAATTGTTGACCCGTTTGGATCAGATGGAAGTTTCAGAACAGTTATCCCAATAATTCCTGTTCAGGTAATCATTTTATGCGATCCCCGTTAAACTGGAGATTCACCCCGCTGTTCGCCGTTCTGTTGCTGGCGGGGTGCGCATCTACCGATAATATTGCCCCGCAATCCAAGATGATGGATCCGCAACAGCTGCAGCTTGCCCAGCCGAAAGTCAGCTCGCTTGCCATCAGCCCGCAATGGTGGCGCACGCTTAACGATCCCCAGCTTGATAGCCTGATGACCCAGACGCTGCAAAACTCGCCTTCGCTGCAACAGGCGGGCGCTCGCGTGCGTGAAGCCCAAAGCGTGGCGGGGGAAGCCAGTGCTGCCAACGGCCCTAATCTGGATCTGAATGCCAGCATCAACCGTCAGCGTCTGGCACAAAACACCAATCTGGGCTTTGGCTATCTGCCCAACCCGGTGTATGAGTCCACCAACTCGCTGGGTTTGAATCTGGCTTATGAGTTTGACTGGTGGGGCAAATATCGCAATCAGGTCAATGCGGCAAAAGCGCAGATCGATGCCGCTCGTGCCGAGCAGGCACAGGCCGCTCTGACGCTAACCAGTTCGGTTGCCTCTGCTTATTACCAGTTACAGGCGAATTACGCGCTGGAAAATGTGCTGCAACAAGAGGTGGATAACAATCAACGCCTGGCAGACCTGCGCCAAAAACAATATAAAGCCGGGATCTACGGCGTGGAAATCCCGCAACAGACCCAGGCACAAGCCGACAGTGCCAAGCAGCAGATCATCCAGCTGCAGTCACAGATTGAACAACTGAAACACCAGTTGGCCGCCCTGGCCGGTCTTGGCCCGAATGCGATGCAGTCTGTGCATCCGGTGGCCATGCCAAGCGAAGAACAGTTAGCCCCCAAAGGCGAACTCACCGCGGATTTGCTGGGCAAACGCCCGGATATCGTGGCACAGCGCCAACTGGTGGAGTCCTATAACCAACGGGTCAGTGCGGCACGCAAAGAGTTCTACCCTAGCCTGTCGATCTCGGCCTTTGCTGGCTTGACTACCACCAACGTCGGCGGTACCAGCCCGAATCTGTTTGAAGCCGCCAGCCAGGCGTGGGGCGTGGTTCCAGCCATTTCCCTGCCTATCTTCCATGCCGGTGCGCTACGCAGCAAGCTGGGTGAAGAGTCCGCACTCTACGATCAGGCGGTGGGTTCCTATAACCAAACGCTCGTCAATGCGTTACAGGAAACGGCCGACGCCATCACCATTCAACAGAGCAGTAGCAAACAGCTGCTGCAGGCAACCTCTGCCTCCCAATCCATGCAGGATGTGTACCGGGTCGCCAACGCCAAATACCAGGCAGGGATTATTGGGCGTGATGAACTGTTGACCAGCCAGACGCAGCTATTACAGCAGCAACAGGCACAACTGAATGCCAGCAGCAACTTGATGCAGGCGAAGATAGCATTGGTACGCGCGTTGGGGGGTGGCTACCAGGCCCCGGCGGCAGCGGAACCTAAAGCATAATTTTAGAGCGTGGAGAATACCATGAGTGCAAGCGCGGAAACTCAAACCCCGCAGCAACCGGCTGGCAAAAAACGGCAGCGTAAATTCTGGCTGCTGCTGTTGACGTTTATTTTTGTGATTATTGGGGTGGCCTATTTAGTGTATTGGTTCCTGGTGCTGCGTCATCACCAAGAAACCGACGATGCCTACGTGGCCGGTAATCAGGTGCAGATCATGGCCCAGGTTTCCGGTAGCGTGAACAGCGTTACCTTCGATAACACCGACTTTGTCCGCAAAGGCGATGTGCTGTTAACGCTGGATCCTACCGACGCCGAACAGGCGTTTGAGCGGGCCAAAACCGCGCTGGCCAACAGCGTGCGCCAAACGCATCAGTTGGTGATCAACGGTAAGCAGTATCAGGCTAACATTGCGCTGCGCAAATCCGAGCTGAGCAAGGTAGAAAACGATCTCAAACGTCGTATCGTTCTGGGCAACGCCGATGCCATTGGCCGCGAAGAGCTGCAACATGCGCGTGATGCGGTAGACAATGCCAAAGCGGCACTGGAAGTCGCGGTGCAACAATACAATGCCAATCAGGCGATGGTGCTGAATACCCCGTTGGATAAACAGCCCGCCGTGCTGCAAGCCGCCGCACAGATGCGCGACGCCTGGATGGCGCTGCAGCGTACCCGTATCGTCAGCCCAATCACCGGCTTCGTTTCACGCCGTAGCGTTCAGGTGGGGGCACAGATCTCCCCTGGGACGCCTCTGATGGCCATAGTGGCACCAGACCATGTCTGGGTAGATGCCAACTTTAAAGAAACGCAGATCGCCAACATGCGTATCGGCCAAGAGGCCACCGTGGTGAGTGACCTGTACGGTAGCGACGTGGTGTTCAAAGGCAAGGTCGTGGGTATCGATATGGGTACCGGCAGCGCGTTCTCATTGCTGCCTGCACAGAACGCTACCGGCAACTGGATCAAAGTGGTGCAGCGTTTACCCGTGCGTATCGAACTGGATGCGCAACAGGTTGCTGAGCATCCTCTGCGTATCGGTCTTTCTACGCTGGTCAAAGTCGACACCACCAATCTGGACGGCCTGGTGCTCTCCGATACGGTACGTCAAAAACCGCTGTTTGAAACTAGCGCGCTGACGCTGGATCTGGCGCCGGTGAATCAGATGATCGCCGATGTGATCCATGCAAACGCCGGTTAAGCGAGCGGGAGGCTACCTTGGCACAGAAACCGCTTGAAGGTGCCCAGCTCGCCTGGATGACGGTCGCGCTCGCCATGGCGACCTTTATGCAGGTGCTGGACTCCACCATTGCCAACGTGGCGATACCGACCATTTCGGGTAACCTCGGGTCTTCCAACTCGCAGGGCACCTGGGTGATCACCTCGTTTGG